>Ga0307440_1000143_pt1 | contig 31664 bp, 36 predicted proteins | sample SalMarWE160410MG_FD_202150 | JGI IMG/M metagenome (GOLD analysis project Ga0307440, IMG submission 202150) | Salt marsh sediment microbial communities from the Plum Island Ecosystem LTER, Massachusetts, United States - WE1604-10 | ecosystem: Environmental > Aquatic > Marine > Intertidal zone >...
GAACCGGCGAAAACAGCGTCCCCCACGCCGCGGTCAACCGGCTGGCTTTCTCCCGTGATCGGGCTCTGATCGATGGCTGACACGCCTTCCAGCACCTTGCCATCGACAGGAATGCGTTCGCCGGGGCGAACCACAACCCGGTCACCCCGTAGCAAGTCTTCCACGGGGCGGTCGACCTCTTCACCGTTCCGCCGCGCGCGAGCCGTATGCGGCGCCAGTTCTCCGAGGGCCTGGATATTGCGGCGGGCGCGTCCCATGGCCTCCCGCTCCAGCGCGTGTCCCAGGCTGAACAGAAACAACAGAAAAGCTCCCTCCGCCCACCGGCCGAGGAGAGCGGCTCCCACAGCTGCCACCACCATCAGGAAGTCGATGTCGAAACGGAGATGGAAGGCTGCTGCCAGGCCATGACGGGTCGTGTCCAAGCCACCCGCCAGGTAGGCCAACAGGAAGAAGATCAGGGCCACCGTCGGGGAGAATCCGAAGACGAATTGACCGAAAAGCCCCATGCCCAACATCAGACCGGCGGTCAAGCTCAACGCCAGCTGCCAGTGGTTCTTAAGCCAGGAATCGGGCTCGGGAGGCGCCTCGAACGTGTAGCCCATCCAATCCACCCGGTCCGATATGGCATCCAGACTCAACTCGGACGTATCGAACTCCAGGCGCATCTTCTCAGCCGCGTAGCTGACGGATACATTGACCATGCCCGGCATGCGCCCCAGGATGTGCTCAAGGCTTGCAGCGCAGTCGGCGCAGTCCATTCCCCGAACGTGAACGGTTGTATGCCGGAACTGGCGGCTGATCTCGGCGCCGGCGTCTTGTGCCAGCCGCTGCACTCGATCGAGCGACACCAAGTTGGGCAGGTAGTGCAGGCATAGGGCCGCCTGTCCATCCTGGCGTTCGATGTGAACGCGTTCAATACCACGATTGCCCTCGAGCGACTCTCGGAGCCGGGTCACGCACTGGTCCCGCTCGTCCTCGACTTCGGGAAGCAGCACCGGCAGTTCGAGGCGTATGCGCTCCTCAGCCATCCACGATCTCCTCAGCAACCTTCGGCTCCGAAGGCCAGCCAAAGTACCTCGGTACGCGCTCCGCATAGATCCTGTAGCTGTCACCGTGTGTGCGGGCCAAGAACGACTCCTCGATTGAGACGTAGCTGGCGAAAAGCGCCCAGAAGATGGCTGTTTGGACCAAGCCCAACGCCGAGCCGCCAATCCATGCCAAACCGAGCGTGGCCAGGGCCCACCCAACGTTCTGGGGGTTGCGGCTCCAACGGTAGATTCCACCCGAGACCAGGCGGTCGGTGGAACGGCCCGACATGAGGTCGAAAGATCGGAAACTGGCGACGGCGAGCAAGGCCATGGCCAATCCGCCTGCGACCAGCGGCAGCCCCACGATCCAGCGGATCGTGGTCGATGTCCCCAACGGCCAAATCTCAAGCAGCGCGCTGATGACAATCAGCGCCAAGTTCAGGCCATACAAGCCCCACACGGCAGCCACCGTGCCCCGGCGGAGTCGATCCATCCCTCGATAGTCCCGGCGGACGGCGAGGATGATCAGGCCACCGGCTAAGGCCATCACCAGGGTGCCGCTTGTGAAAACTTTCACAATCATCCTCTTGATTTCCCTTTCGTACAGTCAGCCATGCCGCACATGGTCCAAACCAAGCCGGAAGAGGGCCTCGATGTGATCGTCATCCAAACTATAGAAGACCTGCCGGCCGTCTTTGCGTCCGCGAACGAGTCGCATTTGGCGCAGACCGCGCAGGTGATGGGACACCGCCGATTCGCTGATTCCCACCGCATCGGCCAGGGAGCTCACATTCATCTCGCCCTCGACCAGGGTCGAAACGATCCGCACGCGGCTGGTGTCGCTCAGCGCCCTGAACAGTTCGGCCAGATAGGCGGCCGAATCCTCATCCAACCTGTCACCCATCGGCCCCTCCCTCCCCTCCAAAAGACTAATATCTGAATAGGTATTCATATATTGAGGTATTGTAGGACGGACCGTCCCCAGTGTCAAGTACGGTCAAGCGGCATGGGCGACGGAGCTTGCAGGAATCGGTTGGCGCTGTCCAGCAACGGCCGGCTTGAGCGGGCACTGCAGCCGGCTACCAAGCCCGATCCGCGGTGATGATCGGCAGCACTCATGGCCCGCTTCCGAACCCACGCGCAGCAGCTTGGGTGTGAGACCTCGCCCGGTGGCAGACGGGGCGAGATGTACTTTTGTCGGTTCATGTGTTATTGGTGACTCGGATAGGTAGTTTCTCAGACAGAGGCATCCGCCGGGCGGGTCCACAGACCGGTGCATTCGGGGACGAGACGCATACCGGCCGCCCGGACACGATCTCCCATGTCATCGCCGAAGAAGAAACGCATCAGGCGCTCAGCCTGTGCCACGTCCTGGAACAGATAGTCCGTTCGCACCCACTGGCGGGATAATCCGTGCTCAACCTCCAGCCACTGGTAGTAATCCGCCAACGGTTGGGTCGGCGCCAAGGGCGTCTCTCGACCGGTTCCCAGCGTTTCAATCACGGCCAGCCTGCCGCCAGGTCGAACGATCCGCAGCATTTCCCGCAGGGCCTGCCCGATTTCCCAGGGCCAACTGGCCGGATACCAGGCAACGGAATGGCCCAAGCTCCAGCCCGCCACCACCAGGTCAGCGCACGCCGACCGAAATGGCAATTGGCGGTTGTCGGCGGCCACCCAGGCGATCCCGCCCGGGACCACCTCAGCCGCCGTGCGCAGCATGGGGAGCGAGCGATCCGAGGCCGTTACGCTGCGGCCTTCGCCGACCAGCTCTCGGGCTACGCGCCCAGTCCCGGTACCGATGTCAAGAACACGCCCACCCCCTGTCGGCAGCAGCCGGCGCAGCGCATTGGCCAGATTCGACTGGTAATCATCATGCGCAACAAGAGCTTGGTAGGTCTCAGGATGCTGACGATAGATGGTCTTAAAGTCCATTGGCCTCAAGATCCTGTCTTTCCTTGACGCCAAGGGAAAGAGTGCACCAGGTCAGTGGACAGACACGGCGCAATGCTTCCGGCCCCTTCGGTCCATCAGGTGGCATCTTGGTCGAGACCGGTCAACAACCTGTCCAAGTACGTGGTGTCCCGATTGGGCAATTCAGGATTTACCTGAGAAGCCTCTTCATAGAAATGGCGGCTTCCCCGTCCCATGACCCGTCCCCTCTGAGTGTGCTGATCGATGGCATAGTCCGGTACCTCCGGCACCATTTGCTCGTTGGCTGCGCCGCGCGTCACCCATACCGTCATCTCATCACTTGAGCGGTCCTTGAAACGGGTGCTCAGATAGCGGACGGCGTGCACGGCGAACAGAGTCCTGTCGGCCCGGCCGCGCTCGAGCTCGAGATGAAATCGGTCCAAAGTATCGATCAGGAGCGGCGCATTCAGGTCACCCCAGCCGATGTCCTCCACGCTGATGACCTTGAGCCGCTCCCAGAGTTTGGCTTCCAACTCGGAGCTGGTGTCGATCATCTCGTAGGCCAACTTGACGGCGTTCTCGACTTCACCTCGCCGGATTTCCTTCTGGAGAGCTGATATGACCTCATCGGCCTGGAGGCCGCTGCTTGTGGTCACGTTCACCCACGGGTCAAGACTCACGTCACGCGTCATCCTGCGGCTTCCTTTCTCTGTCGGCCGGGCCGCTATCCGCTCGGCCCGAATTTCATGCGCCTATCCCGCTGCTTCAGATCCGATCTCCTGCCGGCGGCGGGCGCATGGCGTGCCACCCGGGGTTTCAGCCGAGCTCAGGCAAGAGCCTTTGCCATCAAGTCGCCCCAACGCACCCGGTCGATATCAAGCGCCAGCGTCACGTTCGCTTCCTGTCCAGTGCGGTTGAGCCAATCCACCGTCGTCTGCCCTCGTGTGTGCGCCCCACCCAGCTCAACATCCACATAGCGCCGCTCCGATTTCAAGATCATGTCGGGCTCGATGGCTACGGCCATTGCCAATGCGTCCGATGCGATCAAGCGCCTGAAGCCGAGTGCCCGCTCGACAAAGGCGAGGGTGTGCGTCGAGATGGCGCGGAAGAAGTCGGCCCGGGCAGACCGAATGTCCAGCAGCTTCTCCACCTTGGTCTCGTCCAGCGCATGATCCATGCATGTCTCCCAAGAGACCAGCGTGCAGTCCGGCCAGGCACGCAGCACGATACGTGCCGCTTCCGGATCGGTGAAGACGTTGAATTCCGCCGAGGGGTGAATTGTGTTGCCCTGGCCTCGTATCGCGCCGCCCATGATTGTCAGGCGGCGGAACTTCTGCGGCAGGTCGGGGTCGAGCGCGACCGCCAGGGCGACGTTGGTGAGCGGAGCCAGCGTGACCAGATCGAGCTCCCCGGGATATTCATTGGCCAGTCGCACCAACGCCAGGGCTGCGTGTTCCGCTTCTACGCGCCGCGCTGACGGCGCGAAATGTGTGTTGCCCAATCCGTCGCTGCCATGCACATCGCTGGCTTCAACGTCGTCACCCATGAGGCTGCGGGGCGCTCCGGCGAAAACCGGTGCTTGGACGCCAAGAGCGTCGAGCACAACACACGCATTGGCGGTGGTTCTTTCCAGGCTGACATTGCCGGCAACCGTGGTGACGGCTTCGATGCGGGCATTGGGGTGGGCCGACGCCAGCATCAGGGCCTGGGCGTCATCAACCCCGGGGTCAGTATCGACAACCAGACGAACCATCGCATATCTCCTGGACCCAGACGCGTCCCAGCCCTTACCTGCCGGCGTGTTGGTGTTGGGACGCACCTATTTGTTCGGACGACCCGGTCAAATCCACATTCACCCCGGATCCGCAGGCGGGGAACTCAGCCAGTGCTCAGCAAGGCCTCGAATGCCTTGCGATCGGGCATGGAGGCGGCAGCCCCGCGGCGGGTGACCGCCAGGGCGCCGGCCGCCGAACCCCAGCGCAGTGCCTCGGCCAGCGGCAAACCGGCATGCAGGCCGGCGGCCAGGCCGCCGTTGAATGCGTCTCCGGCGGCCACCGTATCGACGGCTTCGACGTCAAAAGCCGGAATCCTCTCGACGGTATCGCCCGCCCGACACACGGCGCCGCGCTCGCCCATTTTGATCACCGCTGCGCCGGCCCCGCGCGCCACAAGCGCCGAAGCGGCTCGGGCCGCGTCGTCGACATTCTCCACCGGAAAGCCCACCAGCGTTTCGGCCTCCACTTCGTTGGGGGTGATGATGTCCACCGCGTCCAGCAGGCCATCGTCCAGAGGCGCTGCCGGCGCCGGATCGAGGATGACCTTTACCCCCTCCTGATGCGCCGCCTCGGCCAGTTGGCGGGAGGCTTCCAGCGGGACCTCAAGCTGGAGCAACAGCACGCTGCAGTCCGAAAGCTGGGTCAGGGCACGCGTCACATCCGACGAGTCAACCGCCATGTTGGCGCCGGAAACGACGACGATGGCGTTCTCGGCCGCCTGGTCAACGCTGATGATCGCCAGGCCGGTGCCATGGTCTGGGTCTTCGAAGAGATCGCCCACATCGACACCGTTGGCCGTCAGACCAGCCCGCGCTCCCGGGCCAAACAGATCCTGCCCCACGCGGCCGACGAATCGGGTGGGGCACCCGAGCCGAGCGCAGGCCACCGCCTGATTGGCGCCCTTCCCGCCGGCGGAGAGGCCATACGCCCCTCCAAACAGTGTTTCGCCTGGCCGTGGCAGGCGCGGAACATAAGCGGTGACATCCATACTCAGACTTCCAAAGACAAGAACCGCCATGCGCACGTCCTGGATCACGGTTGCCGGCCGCCACGCCGGCGACAAGAAAAGGAGAGGCTGCCGCCCCGACTTGGCTGTCCCATTATGCCGTCAATCATCATCTCGTCAAACCGACATGGGCGGGATCACAATCCCGTCTCTCTGCCAGGGTTCTAGTCACGGAATCACGCCGGTTTGTGAAATTCATCACTAACTCGCTGGCCCAGGCTGACGGCACAGCCGACCAGCCCACCCAAATGGCAGCCCCGCCACAGTTCCTCTAGAATGGGTCGGCAGAAGGGCCAGCTTCCTTGACCTATCCACCATCTTCCATCCGACGAGGACCCGCATGAATGAACCGCGCCCAATCACCATCGTGAACGTCGGCTACCGTTCAACCAACGTGTGGGTCATCAGCCGCGGTCGATCGCGACTCATGCTGGATCTCGGCTGGCCAGGCACGATGGGCACACTCCTCGCCAATCTGAAGCGGATGGATATCTCCCTGGAAGAAATTCGATTTGGACTGGCAACTCACTACCACATGGACCACGCCGGCCTGGCCCAAGACCTCAAGCTGGCCGGGATGACACTGATCGTGGTTGACACGCAGCTGACGGCCATTCCCGAGCTCAAGGGCTGGATGAAGCCGGAGGATCACTACCGGGAGATCTCGACCGACGACAACGTGGTCATCTCCACATCCGAAAGCCGCGACATCCTGAGCAGGACCGGATTCTCGGGCGAGATCCTATCCACACCGGGCCACTCGGATGACAGCGTGTCTCTGCTGCTCGACGATGGTTCGGCCTTCACTGGGGATCTTACCTGGCCGGGGATGGCGCCTGAAACGGCGGCCGCCGTGGTGACTGCCAGTTGGCGCAGCTTGGCCGAACACGGGGCGAGGCGCGTCTATCCGGGCCATGGCCCAATACGCCCAATGCCCAAAAGCATCACTGGCTAGGCTGGCTGTGGCCGAAAGATTTCCGGCCCATAGCCTGAGTCTGGCTCGGTCCGCCGCGGCGTCCTGGACCCTTTCCGCGGGATGTTATTCCATGCGCTGATAGGCAGCCAGCAGGGATCGGCCGTTGAGCCAGGCAACCGCCAGGGCGGTGGGGACGGCGACAAGGCCCAGAACCGCCCCTCCGGGCACGGAGGCCGCCCAGACCAGCGTAGCGTAGGGTATCAAGACCGAAACCAGGGCCAGAATGACGCCTCCCACACCCGGCCGCGGGACGTTCTCGTCGGCGAGACTCGGCGACATCAGCACTCTGGACCGGGCGCGGCGCAGGATGTCGGCCGAGGAGGCCATCGCCACACTCGCCGCAAGCAACGGCACCATCACAGCCCCGGCCAACACGGCCGGCCCAGGCATGTCGCTGACCAGCAGGGCGATCCAACCCAGCAAGACGGCTGTTCCCCAGGGAAATGCCAGCTCCTCGGAAAACAGATTGGCGGCCCGGAGTGGCAATCCGCGCCAAAGCCACCAGTGAGCTAGATCATTCCGCAGGCGCGACGTCATAAAGCCACCCATAACCACGGTCCATACTCCGGCGACGACCAATTGAAGGGCCAGGTTCGATGTCCTGAACATCGCTACGCTCAGGCCCAACACCCAGATCACGTTGGCTGCTTCTCGCAATCGCAGCGTCCGCAGGGATTGAAGCACAGCCTTCCTTAGGAGAATCAGCCGGCCCCGGCCCCTCAAAAGGCGGCTGGCGTCATGGGTGGCCCCCAATCGACGGCGCATGAGGATCGTGTCCACCAATTCGAACTGTCCGTAGCTGCGCGCCATGCCGATCGTGGCAACATGCGTCGTCTCGACGGCGGCCTTACCCAGACTCATCCTTCCCGAAGCGGCCAAGAGCAGTGCCAAGCCGCCCACCAGCCCAAGCCAGCTGAGGGTTATGGCCAGCACGGGCAGGCCCTGTGCGGTGCTTGGAGCGAAGGCGGCCTGGAAAGGCAAAGTGAAAGGCGCCCGGGCCAAGGGGGCGGCGGCAGGGATAAGGAGTGCCAGCCCCAGCACCAGAACCCCGGCGGCGGCGGCCGGCCTGAGCCAGCTGGGCGTGTGGCGCCACGTCAGGCGATAGGCGCCGACAGACCACAACACCGCCTGCAGGCCGACTTGCATCGGCACGGCCAATATCAGGCCGATGAAACTGACCCGGAGCGACAGGGACAACAATGACAAACCGGGCTGGGTTGGGAAGCGCCAAGCGACGATGGCAAACGCCAGGATGACCGTGGCCGCGCCCACCAGGAGTGCGAAGCCCATGAGGCCCTGAACAAACCAGGCCAGGGCGACCCGCCGCCGGCTCACCGGGGTCTGGCAAAGCAGATAGGCGTCTTCTTCGGAGAAAACAAAGGGACTCCTGCCCGTGACCCGCCAAAGCGTGATCACCGACCAGGCCATCAGTAGATAGCCAGGCACCGAAACCAGCAGGGTCTCTGGGGATACCGAGGGCTGCACGGCCACCAACGCCCTGGCCAGGCCGCCTCCAACCAACGCCAGCATGGCCACCCCCCAGGCCCCCCAGAAACCAAAGAAGTACAGCAAGTAGACCCGGTTGACCACGGAGCTGTCTTTGAGGTTGTAGCCGAGTGCCGACAGCCAATAGGCCAGGCGGGAAAGGGTCCGGCGTGAGAAGAGCGTCCAGATCGGATGCACGAGTCAGACGGCCTTCAGGGTGCCGTTGATCAGCTGGTAGGCGCTGTCCGCCAGACCATCTTTCAGCTGCGGATTGTGAGTCGAGAGAAGGATGGCAGCCCCTTCCTGTCGCAGCTCACGCAGGCGCTGAATGAACAGCAGCCGGCTGTCTGCATCCAGGGCCGACGTCGGCTCATCCAGCAGCAGAACTCGGAACGGACGGATGAGGGCGAACAGGAGGCCGAGCTTGAGGCTCATCCCGCGCGAGAAGTTGTGGGGAAGCAGGTCTCTGGCCTCCCACAGCCCAAAAGCTTTCAAGAGCGTCTCGGCCCGTTCTTCAAAGCCGTCCGCGGCTTCGTGGGCTTGCGCGATGAACTGCAGATGCTCCCAGGCGGTCAACTCGAAGTAGAAGCGCGGCACATCCGGCACGAGGGCCATCAGTCTCTTCGCCTCCGGCTCGTCCGAATAGGGATCGAACCCACCCACCCGGACCTGCCCGGAGGTGGGCCGCAGCAGCCCGCTCACGCACAGGAGCAGGGTGGACTTGCCCGAGCCGTTGGGCCCTTCGAGCACGGTGATCTCTCCCGCTGCGACGGCCAGATCCAAGGGTGCCAGGACTTGAAACGATCCGTAGCTGTGGCTCAGATCCGTGACTTCGAGCAGCGGTGCGGCACCTGGGCCGCCCGTCATGTCTTCAGCAGGTACCGACACGGCAACTTCCCTCACATTCTTTGTCCATCAGTGATTCCTTCGCCGGCTGACGAGCGGGGCCGACGGTCAACACGTTTGGGTCACAAGCACGCCTAATCCGGGAGGCTGCCCGAACGCGGCCTTCGCTGTCACCGCTCATACTAACCTTGGCGTCGGCAGCAGGCAATATCTGAAGCCGGAGCTGGAAGCTGCAGGACCAAGGCGTGAGACGGCCCACAGCAGGACAAGATGCCGCGGCCTATGAAACCTCTTCCGAATGTCGTATACTGCCCCACGCAGTGCGGCGATGGAGTCCGCCTTGAAACGCGTCGAAGCTGATGACTCCTACCAAGAATCTTTGGCAGGAGGCCGTGATGCTCGGCGTGTTTTTGATTGGATTGGGAGGCTTCATCGGGGCCGTGATGCGCTACGCGCTCGGCGGCTGGATCCAGGCCGCAACCGGCAGCTACCGGCTGCCCTTCGGGACCTTGGGGGTTAACATCTTGGGCTCCTTCTTGATTGGCATCCTGGCAACCCTGGTGAGAACCCGCGGGGTGATGACGGCCGAGACACGCGGCTTCGTACTGATCGGCATGCTGGGTGCGCTGACCACCTTCTCCACATTTAGCTATGAAACCCTGGGCCTGGCCCGGGATGGTGCCCTGGCTTCGGCTGCCGCCAATGTGCTGGCCAACGTGGTCTTATGTCTGCTCTTCGTTTGGCTGGGGCGCGCGCTGGCCCTGTTCGTGTGGAGGTGAGTTCATGGTGCTTCCAGAAGAAGGCTATTTGCTGAGGATCTTCATCGGCGAGAGCGACCACCACGAGGGGCGGCCGCTCTACCAATGGCTGGTGGAGAGGGCCAAGGAGCGTGAGCTGGGTGGCGCCACGGTGCTGCGTGGCCTGATGGGATTCGGCCGCAACAGCCGCATTCACACGTCGCGCATCTTGCAGCTTTCGCAGGACCTGCCGATCGTGGTCGAACTGGTGGACAGCCAGGCCAACCTCGAGGCCTATCTGCAAGAAGTGGATGGGGTCATTGGCGAGGGCCTGGCCACGATGGAAAAGGTGCGCGTCCGGTTCTACCGCGGCGGGGCGCAGGATACCAAATAGCCCCGCTCCCGGCCCGACCCTCTCGCGGGTCTTGTGTGAATTTTCACAAAGGGTCGGGGCCCCAACATGCATTGAACAGGTCATGCGATGGCGCTAGAATGGCTCTAGGGGATAGTGAGCCGCGTTAGCGTCACCGGAACACCAGCACTTGAGGATTGTGGTAACTGTTCGGGGGAGAGCGTTTCCATGAATGTCCTCGTCGTCTACGACTCCCAATTCGGCAACACGGAAAAGGTCGCGCGGGCCATGGGCGATGCGCTGGCAGAGGCTTCAAGAGTTGAAGTCTGCCGTGCCGCTGATGCTTCGCCGGAGCTGCTCCAAAAGGTTGACCTGGTGATCGTCGGCTCGCCCACCCAGGGCTTTCGCCCCACCAAGCCCGTGACCGGGCTGCTGGACAAGCTTCCCCGAGGGGCACTGCACGGAAAGAAGACCGCAGCTTTCGATACGCGCATCGACACCGCGGCCATGGACTCGGCCGTTCTGGGATTCATCGTCGATAAGGTGGGCTACGCCGCCAAGAGCATCGCTCGCAGGCTGGAGAAGGCCGGGGGCAGGCTGATCGCCGACCCGGACGGTTTCTTCGTCGAAGACACGGAGGGCCCACTGAAGGAAGGTGAACTCGAGCGAGCTGCGGCTTGGGCGAAGGATCTGGTTGCGGTTTGAGTGGATGATCCGGGGCGCTGAAGCTCCTTCTACCGCCCCGGTGTTCTCGACAACTTACCTCGGAGACGTGCGGGAGTTCCGCCGTGACAGACCACATCACTCATCAGGCGTTTGAGGAGCAGTTCCCGAGGCTGATTCTGTCGGCCCGGGACCTTCCCAAGAAGGCTGTTCCCTTCAACGTTCTGCTCATAAGCGCCGTCATCCGATTGGACCCAGAGCGAAGCTACGATGAGGCGGAGGTCAACGCCGAGCTGCAACGTTGGATCCTCGAGTTCAGCCAAGACCTTCCCTTGGGGCATGTCGAACTGCGGCGCTTTCTGGTCGACGCCGGCTATCTGATGCGCGACAAGGCTGGCCTTACGTACCGCGTCCAACCAGGCTCGGGCATCTTTACGTTCGATGCGTCGCTTCGGGAGCTGGACCTGGTGGCGTTGGTCGCCGACGCCAGAGCGAAGCGTGAAGCTCAGAGGCGAGCTCATACGAAGTCGCAAGACTCCTAGGCCGCTCTTCTCGCCACGGGCGCGAGTGCGGTGGGAGGCTCGAACATCGAAGGGGCAGACTGCGGTGACTTTGCAGCACGGAACCGATTCGCCATCCAACCCGCCAGACGGCGTTGACAGGGCACATCAACAGGCGGGTGGGACCCAGCCCAAACGATCCTGGACGGTGCACCTGCTGGTGAGCCTAGCGGCGGGTCCACTGCTCGGCGCCGCCCTGTTCGCTTGGGCCGGGTCCATGGACCTCAGTCTGGCGGCCCTCCTGATGGTCGTCATGATCCCGGTCGCCTTCGCAGTCTCAGCTCTGGCGATGCCGCGCCTGATCTGGCTGGTACGATTCCTTTGGAGAGGAGTCACCAAGGGTTTGATCTTCGCTGTCGCCCTCACGGGGTGGCGCCAGCATGAAGCCCCACCTCCCAACGAATACCTGATTCACCTTCAGTCACCACGCCAATCGTTGATCGAGGGTTTCTTTGGTCCCTTGAACCTCTACTTCCGGCCCAGCAAGGTCTTCTCGCACCACAACAACTCGTTCTTCAGCTATGCTGGCACACAGATCCTGGCCCTCTTCTACGTCGGGTCATTTATCTGGCTCCCCCTCTCGTTTCTGTCTGCCGTGGCCCTGGTTGGGTTTCCCAGCACGACAACCCTGCGCGACATTGGCCTCATCAGTGGATCGTTGACCATTTTGGGTCTCGCACGCGGGTTTAGCTGGACCCGGGCAAAACCGCGCCGGTATGAGCTGCATCCAGACCTCGCCTGGGCCTTCGCCATATACTTCAACGTCTTCTTGATTTTCGACTATGTGCTGAGCGACGCCGCTGCACGGACCACGCATCCCCCCTTGCCCCAGCTCGCCAACGGTGCTCAGTTCGTCGTGACCATCGTGCCGCCCACAGCACTGGCGCTGTTCTTCGCCCTCAGCGCCTTGTTTGGCTCGCTTATCGGCGCCAGACGACTGGTCCAGTTCGGGGCCGTCGCCTCGCCCGTCCTCATGATCCTGCTCTTGCGGTCCCAATCTCCTTTCATGGTCGACTTGGCCGTCTCGCTTGTCGCCATGGCGCTGATTTCCACACATGTTGCCTACCAGCCCGCCTACTTCGCTTGGAGCGCTGCTGCCGGCTGGCTGGTGAGAGCCCATCCCGATTGGAGCGAGCGCCTGTGGCGGTGGTCGCCAGTCCGTCTGACCGAATACGTGTACGTTCCCCAGCCGGGGACGGCCGAGGTCGTCCGAAGGCTGAAGGACATCGACCCTCAAGAGGCAGCCCGAGCAGTTCGATTCTTGTGCCACCACCCATTCCAAAGCCGGTTGGGATTCGAATTGCGGCGAGAGTGGCTGGTTGAGCAGGAATTGCATCCGATCACGCCCTGAAGCAACGGCATCGCCCCCCCAGCGGAGATACCACACCATGAACGAGCTCATCATTCTCGGCGGCACCGGACTGGCAGGCCGCTCGATCGCCGAGCACCTGCTCGCATGCTCAAGCGCCCGAGTAACCCTAGCCACCCGGCACATCGACCGCGCCCAGGCCGCAGCTGACGAACTCAACGCACGGTTTCCAGGTGGGAGGGTCAAAGCAGCCTCAGCTGATGCCCACGACCGGGACTCGCTTGTGCGCGCCTTTGACAAGCACGATCTGGTGGTCGTTGCAGCGCCTACAACAGCCCAGGCCGAGACAGTCATCCGGGCCTGCCTTGATGTCGACGTTGACTACCTCGACATCCAGCTGGGCGCTGATAAACTCGCCCGGCTCAGGGCGCACGCCGACGACATCGAAGGCGCCGGTCGCTGCTTTGTCACGGAAGCCGGGTTTCATCCCGGCCTGCCATCGGCGCTTGTCCGGCGGGCTGCATCCGAGCTGGATTCTCTCGAGCGGGTCGTCATAGGAGGCTACATCAACATGGGCCGAGGCCTGCCCTATTCCGAAGCCGTGGATGAATTGGTTGACCTGTTCAAATCCTACGATAACAGGGTCTTTCAGGACGGCCGGTGGGTGCGGCCTGGCTTCTTCGAAACCCGCGTGTTGGATTTCGAAGCCGACCTGGGAGCCAGACGCTCCTATCCGATGTTCTTCGAAGAGCTTCACGATCTGCCGGAGAATATCCCCACCATTCGAGGGCTCGGGTTCTACATGTCCGAAACACACTGGTTCAGCGATTGGGTCATCACGCCGCTGGTCCTGCTGGCATTGCGCATCTTCCCCGATGCAGTCTGGCCCATCGGGCGACTGCTCTGGTGGGGCATGAGCACCTTTCATAGACCACCCTACCGCGTCGAGCTGATGGTTGAAGCCCATGGCATGCGGAACGGGGAATCGGCAACATTCCGGTCCAGCGTGGCGCATCCGGACGGCTACCAATTGACGGCCATTCCGGTCGTGGCTGCACTCCGCCAAATCATGGACGGCTCTGCCCGTCGACCCGGGCTGTGGTTGATGGGCCACCTGGTCGATCCGGTTCGCCTGATGCGAGACATGGCCGACATGGGCGCGGCTGTGTCGAGCGAACAGCGCTAGGCGACAACCCAACGCCGAATGCCTCGGGGCGGAGCAAGGGTAGGGCCAGCGTCCGGCCGGGCACACGAGCAATCCAGCCGATGGTTGACAGGCTGGCTTCCACGGATGAAGATGATGGGGGTAACGGCCGTCGCCTTCTCGGGGTGGGCCAACCGCTCGCCTCCCTACCATCAGACCACCCCCGGTCGATCCAGGCCGGCGTATATGACAGCTCATCCGATGGCCACAATCCAAACAAGGACGGAAGCTCATGTCAACCGATACAACGCGAATTGCTTTCGTAGTTGAAGAAGACGTGGACCGCATCAGCGCCCACTTCGGTCGATCTAAGACCTACCTGGTGGTGACGCTCGACTCCGGCGAAGAAGTCGCCCGGGAGACACGGCCCAAGTTCGTAGCTCACGGCAAGCACCAAGACCCCCAGGGTGAACGCAGCCACGGCGAGGGCCACCACGGCCAGATGGTCGATCCGATCCTGGATTGCCAGCTGGTCGTGGCAAGGGGCATGGGACAGGGCGCCGCCAATCACTTGAAGAACGCGGGGATCGAGGTTCTGCTCACGGATATCAAGACCGTGAACGAAGCGCTCAGCGCGTACCAAACGGGTCAGCTGGTCAACCAGCCCGACCGACTGCACGCGCACGGCGGTCAGCAACACCACGAGCATGGTGGCTGACGTGACCGAGCCTTCCCTGCTTGGGCCAACCGAACCCGGCCTGGCCCGGATGCGAAGGCTGTACCAGGCATTGACCGCCTCCTTGCCCAGTGACCTGCGCACCATAGAAGTGGCGATCGGCCTGCACTGGACGGCCGTGGTCGTGGAGGGCGACGGTCGCCTGCAATGCGGCCTGGCCTCCACAGTGGCTGCCGAGCACGCGCATGGTGAAGCGCCGGACGTCGCCCAGGCCGGGCAATTGGCGGACCGGTCACCCGAACAGCTGGCCGAGCTTGCCCACGCATCCAGTCCCACCGAACGCGCCGTGGGCCTGGCCGCTATCAACGCCTCAGTCGTGCGTCAGCCGGAGACATGGCAAGAGACCAGTGCAGCCGAGGCTATTGTCCTGAAGGGCAAGGACAAGCGCGTGGCGCTCATCGGTCATTTCCCCTTCATTTCGGAGATCCGCCACGATGTTGGGGAGCTGGTGGTACTTGAGCTGAACCCCGGGGAAGGCGAGCTGCCCGCCAGCGCGGCCAAGGATGTGCTCCCCACCTGCTCAGTGGTCGCCATCACGGGGACCACCCTGATCAACGGCACCTTCGGGGACCTGATGGACAGCGTGGCGCCTGGAGCCTACACTATGCTGCTCGGTCCCAGTTCGCCTTTGAGCGCCGTGTTGTTTGACCACGGGATCGACTTGGTGGCCGGGACGGATGTGGTCCGCATTCAGCCGGTCATGCAGGCCATCAGGCAGGGCGCCACCTACCGCCAGATTCACAGACTCGGTACGCGGCTCGTGACGCTGTCGGCGCAAAGCACGTTGGCATGACGTATTGGTAGCGGATGGATAGTGAAGGTGAAGAAGGAGGTAGACCATGAAGATCGCCGCACGCATTCGTAACAGTCTGGGCAGCCACAAGATCGTACTGGAAACGGCCGGCACCACACATGAGATTTCTATTGACCCGAAAGAATCGGGCTTCGGATCAAGCGTCAACGGGGGCGAGGCCCTGTTCTTTGCTCTGGCGACGTGCTACTGCAACGACATCTATCGCGAGGCAAAGAAGCGGGGTATTTCAGTCGAACGCGTTGAGGTGGAAGTAGAAGGGGAATTTCCAGCCGTAGGCGCGCCTGCAGAACATGTCTCCTACCGCGCCAGCGTCAAGGCCGATGCCGACGAAGACGCCATCCGCGACCTGATGCGTCACACCGACACCGTGGCTGAGATTCAAAACAGTCTGCGGGCCGGCATCCCGGTGGAACTGAGCGAGACGCACGTCCTGACGGCCTAGGGAGCCAGCACCCGCAGATCCCGCCCACCAAAAGGACTGGCGCGCCGGCCTTGTGAATTTCATCACAGACGGACTTCGCGTGCGTTCTCTAAGGCGGTTGGGCGTCGGTGTCGGCACTGGGCTGGGGAGTTCAGGCAACCGAGAATCTTGACGCCCAAATTGTGAGCCCATACAATACCTGCAATGCGATGAGGCTCGCAGGGTCCCCGAAAGCTGGGGCCCGATTGCCAACAACGAAGGCTGATGGCCTCTGTCTGGAAACCAACCCGGGCAGAGGCCGTTTTCTTTCGTCGTCAGGAGCCAGTGATCGTGGTCAACATCTCCGATGTGCTCGATGCCATGCGAGAGCCAGGATGTCCCGTGTGCCGAATCAGCCGGGATCGCGTGGCGCGTCACCTCGACCGGCTCCTGTACGAGCAGGTCGGCGATCCGGGGACTCGCCAAGAAATCCGAGCCTCGTTGGGTCTGTGCAACCAGCACGCCTGGCAGCTGCTTTCGTTCCCCAGCAGCCCCGGCTTGGGGATCGCCATCCTGTACAGAGATGTGCTGCAGGAACTGGCAACGGCCTTGCACGACCGTTCCCCTGCCCACCAGCCGACCGGCCTGGCAAGCGCTCTGACCGGCCTCCGGGGATGGGAGTCCGGGGCGCCCAGGTTGCCTTCGCCCGAGGAGGCCTGTCCGATTTGCGAATACCGAGACCAAATCGAAGCCAGGGCGCTGGGCGCCTTGCTGGAGGCGCTCGGCGAACAGGGCTCACAGGCCGAAACGGCCCTTGGGCAATCCCAAGGGCTGTGTTGGGCGCACCTCCGTCTGGCGCTGTCGATCGAGGCCCCCAATGCGGCCCATGACTTCCTGCTGCACGACGCACGTCGGCGCGTCGAAGATCTCGACAAAGCCCTCGCCGAGTACATCCGCCACTTCGACTACCAGCACGCACAAACCCCAGCCGGAAGCTGGAAAGGCGCAGCCCGCCGCATCCTTGCTTTCATTCATGGGGAGCCGGGGGTGCGATGAGCCTAGGACTGGTGGAGGTAGGCCTTAGACGGGCCCTGGCTCAAGACGGCTGCCCAATCTGCCGAATTCAGGCTGAGGCGGAAGCACGCTATCTGCGCTTTTTGCTTTGGGAGAGTGTCAATGATGCGTCGACCCGACTCCGCATCATCGACAGCCTTGGGTTTTGCCCGGTCCACACTCGCCAGGCGGCCCAGATGGAGCAAGAGATGTTCAACGACGCCATGGGGAACGCCATCATCTACGAGCATCTGGTGCAGGTGGTGATAGAGCGGATTGACTCGTACCTGGGCGATTCGCCCAAGGCTAGGCCCTCCCGCTGGCGGGGTCTGGCCGATCGTGTTCGACCCCTAGGGTCCAAGCTCACACCTGCCAACGATCTCACCCCGAACCAGCCCTGCCGCGTATGCCAGGCTGGCGAGTCCTCGGCGGATCTCAGCCTGAAAGCCCTGCTGCGCGGGCTGCCGAACGATGGTGAACTTCGATCGCTCTTCGAGACCTCCGACGGCTTGTGCTTGCACCATGTCCGAGGCGCGTGGGAGCTTGCCTCCCATGATGAATTGAAGGGGTTGACCTACCTGCTGCGCCGAACAGCCGAGCGGTTGAAACCGCTTGCCGATTCGCTCACCGGCTACGTCGACAAGCACGCATGGGAGCGGCGCCATGACCCGATCGAACCGGCCGAGGAGTCGTCAGTGGCGCGTGCCGTGGCCTTCTTCGCCGGCAGCCTCAAAGGCGAGAGCGCACCCCCCTCCGGCCGGGACAGGGCAGACGATCCCGACCCCAAGGGGCACCCCAAAGGTCAGCCCGCCGCCTGACTCGCCGCCGTCCAATCTTCGCCGGTGCGAGGTTTATTTGTGCATTTCTTCACAAAACCTGGGGCCAGAGGCCATCCGCAGGCTAAACCAGTTAACGCCGGATAGAAGGCGCGTACGACGTGCAGAGCGGGGTGCTGTCGTCACACTGCACGGTCTGCTGCAGGCGATCGCCCAGCCCGTTGTAGGCGAAGGCGTAGGTCGAAGCGGCCTGCTGCACCTCGACCATTCGGTCCGCATGGTCGTAGGCATAGGTGGCAGCGGCTTCGGACAGCAGGTTGCCGTTGGCATCCCACTGATACGCCACCCCATTGACCGAGGTCAGGGGGTCCGCGGCGTCGTAGACGTAGCTGTCCTCCCCCAGATCGGATGATTCCGTCAGGCGGTTGCCGACGGCGTCGTAGCTGAAGTGGAAGAAGCCGCCGTCAGACGGTGGAGCGGGCCGTAGGTGTAGTCGATGGTCGTGGTGGTGACCACCGGCGGCGTGGGCGTGAAGGGGGGAGGAAGTCAACGTCGGTGTGTAGGTGGAGATGGGCGTCGGCTAGTGAACGGGGTGGGGACGCGCCTCCGCAACAACATTTCGGCCGATGCTCGACCTCTCACGGGCAGGCGACTTCTGCCCATCTCGGGGATTTTGCAGCAGGGGATCACAGGGCCGATTTGTGAAACTCTTCACACACTCAGGCGGCCGGAGCTTGCTCAGGGTACCCGGAAGAACAGCCCTACCACATAGCCCACCAAGGCGCTGAGCGTGCCAATGACCGCCATCTCCAGGCCGCTTCGGCCGGGTCGGCCGACAGTGATGCGGGCCTTGTAGACACCCACCACGAAAAGGGTCAAGGCGGAAACCACGATCGACGTGACCATCCCGACGCCCACCGGCAGGAACACAAACGGTGCCAGCGGGATCAGGGAGCCGACGATGGCCGCCAGTCCCACGATCCAGGCCGAACGGAAAGGGAGGCCAGAATCCATCGGCTGAAGCTGATGTTCCTCGGCCATCATCACCGCCACCCACGTATCGGGGTCGGCGGTGATCGTCTCCACGATATGCCCCAGAAGCGGGTCTTCAAATCCTTTGGAGGCATAGATCCGGCGGATTTCATCCCGTTCGACCGTGGGAGCGTGACGGATGTGTCGGTATTCGCGTTGGCGCTCGCTCTCGTAGAACGACTGCTCGGCGCGCTTGGATGTGAAAGCCACGGCCGCCATGGACACCGATTCGGCAAAAGTCGCCGCCAGGCCGGCCGCCAGCACGATGCGCGTGTCCGATGTGGCCGCCGCCACCCCCAGGATCACTCCCAGGACGTTCACCAAACCATCCTGCCCTCCGAGGATGACATCCGAGAGCCCAAAAGATGCCTTGTGGGGATCACCGGTCTGATGGTGGTCGAGTTCCTCGGCCAGCACTGACGGAGAATCGATGAATTGTGGCTCGCCTGGCATTGCATTTTCCGACTTAGCGATCATCTTTTGGGCCACTCAGGCCTCCTTGGTTTGCAGTTCACGGAAGATGCCCTGGGCCGCTGGATCGAGCGCTTGGAAGAGATCCTCGCCGAGTCGCTGCACCAGCTGCTGCGCCAACAACTCCATCCACACGAACTGCCGGGCGATCAACACCAGGTTGTCGTCTTTGGTGACGGTGGCGCTTACTTCGCCGCTGGTGTCGGCGATCAGCGCCTGCACTTGATCGGTCTCGACCAGCGCAATGTGGGTCAGCTGCTGCAGCTCGCTCTCTACACTCGGGTGGCGGGCGACCTGGCCCACCTCGAGTGAACCCTGGCCGGTGAGCAGTGCCCGCACTCTCACCCCGCGCGCCGCCGCCTGCACCACAACCTCGCGCAGCGCCTCCAGCTCGGGATCCGGCAGGACCAGGAACAGCTCGCCGGCGCAGGCCTCCACCATGCTCAGCATGTATGCGCGCACCGAGTCCCTACCCAGGATGCGCCACAAACGTTCGGCCGCCACCGGCCGTTCGACTTCGGCCAGGTCGGCGCGGAGCGATCCGACCAATCGGCGCTGCTCACGCTCGTATCCCTCAAGCAGCATGTCTGGCGGCAGAGGGCGGTACAAGGTGGCTCGTCCTGTTTTCGTCGACAGGACAGCGCCTCGATTGTCCAATCGGCCGAGCGCTTCATAGACCATCGATCGCGGCACGCCGGATGCCTTGCTGATTTGGTAGCCGGTGGCCGGGCTTTCCTTCAGCAAAGCAAGGTAGACCCGGGCCTCGTATTCTGTGAGTCCGAGATCCATCAAATCAGCCTGTAATCGCCGCATGGAAGCCATAGTCATCCTATTCCGAACTACTTAGGGCATTATCCTCGGCGAAGTACATGTCGTCAAGAGGCGGGCCGAACCTTCGCCCCTGCCGGCGGACGCCATCGCCGGTAGAGGGGGATAGGAGGAAGCAAGGCCCCGGCGCTGGCCATGAGCGCAACCCGAATCGAAAAGGTACTGCCGAGCCAGCCAATGACGGGCCCACCCCCCACCTGCCCCAGGGCGTCCATTTGGCCTGCCATCGAGAGGACAGTTGCCCGCAGATCGGAGCGCAGGCTGCGGTTCATCCAGGTCTGGATCAGGGGCACCGCAAGGGCCCGGCTGACCCGCACGCCAAGTACCCCGACCAGCGCCAACCCGAAGCCGTTCGCCAGGCCGAACACCAGGGTGCCTATGGCCGTGACCGCCACAAGCAGGCTCAGGGTCCTGGCAACGGCACGCGTGTCTTCCAGGTCGACGCGCCCTTCCATCAGGCGCGCCCCGAGCGCCGCCACGAGCGAAACCAACAGGTTGATGCCAGCCAGCCAGGCCACAGGTTCCAGTCCACCCAAGCCGGGAAACCCGACTTCACGCACCCAGTGGGCCGTTCGCAGCCGGTCGAAGCCTTCGCTGGCCCCCCCAGTAAGAATCGCCACGCCGAACAACAGACGCAGCGCTGGATGCCGGGCGACAAAGTGCACCCCGTCTCTCAGGGAGTCCCTCATCGCCGCCAGCGGGCCTTTCAGCCCAGCGTCCACTGGCTTGAAACCCGTCTCTGGCATGCGTGCAGCTAGCAGACCTGTGAGGGCCAGGAACAACGCTCCGCTGATGAGGAGCGGCCAGGCCAGCTTCATGCTACCGATGATCACGGCCATCAGAATCCCGGCCACGCTGGCGCTATTGGAGAGCTGCGTTTCACGCAAGAAGAGCGGGGCGGCACGTGCCTCGCCGATCTCATCCACCACCCAGGCCGTGGTGGCCCCACTGGTGAACGTGTAGCCCACGCCCCAGATCACCTGTGAAAACGCGATCCAACCGAAGACGGGGAACGCACCTTGGACCAGGAAGCTCATTCCGGTCAGCGCCAGGCCGACCAGGACCGACAACCGCCGGCTGACGGCGTCCGCCACCAGACCGGTGGGCACTTCGAAGAGCAGGATCGTGCCCTCCAGCACACTGCCGATAAGGACCAACTCCAATGGAGTCAAGCCGGCGGTGGACACCTGATAGATCAAATTCACGGTGAAAGCCAGGCTGAAAAAAAGTGACTGGGCAGCGTTAAGAAACAAGTATGTAAATGCCGGTTCCCACCGGCGTCCCAAGAAAGCAGACATGATGCCTCGCATCTCCGGCGGCAGGCGCCGGAAAGAGAACGCTCAACGAATGAGAAACTTGGAGGGTGTGGGGGAGCGGATGGGGTGCGTCAACTGCCGAGGTAGCTCAGCCGACAGATGGGGAAACCAGTCTAGCTTTTTCCAAGGACAAGGCTGCCGTGCACGCCGAGCGCAAGCCAGAAGGCCGGCGCTAGGCGAAGGTCAGACTAGGCGCTCCCGAGACCACACGCGAGAACGAGCTCGAGGTTAACTGTTGACATGATTCCGCCTCCCGATTTCATGCGATGTCAGATTGCGCACGCAGTTCCGCTGGGATGCTGCCGGGTCGGCTGATGCTCAGGGTGCTGCAGCGATTGACACAGACTCCGGCCGCCCTTCGGGACCAACAGACCAGAAAGACTCCCCGGGAACATTCCATCCGATCAGGCCCATCGCCTCTCCCACAAAGCGCCCGTCTGCCAGACGGTGCTCGCTTCGGTCAATGCGATAGGTCACCAAGGCCGTGGTACCACCCATGCCATCCATTCCGGCGTCGGGATGGATGGCGGTCGTGTTGACCAGCACGTGCTCCCCATCGGGAAACCACAGCATCTCTGGAATCTGCATTCCAGACCACCACACATCGGCCGCCGCCGGATCCGGGGCCAAGTCGAACACCCGCGATCCATCAGCCCGAGCCAGAATCAGTCGGATTGGGTCGGCCCCCCACAGTGAGAAGATCACCTCCCGACTGTCGGGAGACCAAGCCGGGCGATCGACGATGCTGCCGGCGCCCGCCTTGTCGGCGTCAGACAGCTTGGTGATACGTCCGTCGGGCACCGTGACAACGAACAGGCCCGGGGCTTCATCGAGCTCATAGCCCGTTTCACGCGTGAAGGCGATCACCTTTCCGGATGGCGAGACCGACCAGGTGAAGCTCACGTCGCTGGCCAGGAGATGGTCTTCACCGCCTTCAGTTCGCCAACGCAGCTCGTAGCTGACCGGCGTGGCCAGGATATAGGCGAAAGATGTGCCGTCCGGGCCCCACTCCGCCTCTACCACGTTGTCGGGGAATACCTGGGTAACTTGGCCGGTTCCCAGGTTTAGGATTGACAAGTCACTGACCGAAACGTTGCCTGGGCCGGCGCCGTGGTCCCCGAACTCGGCCGCCATCAAAATGCGATTGGACTGCGGGCTGTAGCCATAGTACTCGCCCATACTCGCCGGCAGCCTGATCAATCTCGGCGGGCCCGGGGAAAGCTGCCACAAGCTATCTCCACTGCACCCAAAGCAAACCCAGAAGTTGCGTTTCTCCGGGATCGGAGAGGCCGTCGCCGGCGGCAGGGTCACCGTCGGGCTCGGCGCCAACGCCGTCAAGGTGGCTGCCACCGCCGTCCCCAGCTCTTCGGGCGTAGATTCAGCCGGCACGGACGGCGATCCACAGCCCGCTATGACCACCAGCGAGATGCCTACCAAGAGAAGATATCGCTTCATTGAACGCATCCGACGCTCCCGGCAAATTGGCGACAATCGATCGTTGGTTGTTTGTACAGCATAAGAATGGGGACCCAGTGCGTGGCGATTATACCGTCAAGGCGGTTCGACATACAGCATGCACTTGCACCCTATCCAAGAGGCTGGCTTGACCGGCAAGCAAGCGTACGGTACACTAAATGAGACCGTTCGGTCTCTTTTCCATCGAGGTTTTGCATGAGTAAAGGCGACGACACCCGCAACCGGATTCTCGAGACCTCTGTCAACCTGTTCAACCAGTATGGCTTCGCTGGGACGAGTTTGTCTGACGTGATGCAGGCCACTAGCCTGCAGAAGGGCGGCATCTACCGCCATTTCGAGAGCAAGGACGAATTGGCATTGGAGACCTTCGACCATACCTACGACCGGCTGCGGCGCCATTACCTGCAGGCACTGCGCGGGATCCGGAGCGCGCCGGATCGGTTGAACGCCATGGTCTCTGCCTTTGGCGATCTGGCCGAAGGAGCCCCGCTGCTCGGCGGATGTCCGATTCTCAACACGGCCCTCGACAGCGACGACACACATCCGGCCTTGCTGGCTAGGGCACGGGCAGCCATGGCCGATTGGATGTCGCTGTTGGTGATGATTCTCAACTCTGGACGCGAGCGCGGCGAGATCAGGGCGGATATCGACGTTTCAAATGAGGCAGCTCACATTATCGCCAACCTTGAGGGCGCCCTGGCCCTGTGCCGGATCTTCGATGACCCTGTGTACCTGGAACGCATCAAGGAGTCGCTGCGCCAGCATTTTCAAGCCGACGTGCTTGCTTGACGGCGGGCCGACGAGATCCTTGGGAGGATGGATATGCCAACATTCGTGATTTGGATTCTGGGCCTGGCCGCAGGCACTTTGGCCCTGTTCGGAGGTGCAGCCTGGGGATTCGCCCGTCTGTGGGCCCGGCCGTCACGTGTCTTCGCCCGCCGCACACCTGACGACGTCGGCTTAGACGCCGAATCCGTGACCTTCAAGAGCGGCTCCAAACGCCTGCACGCGTGGTTCGTTTCCACTCGCGGCGGAGACAATCCCTCGCCAACAGCCATCCTGGTGCACGGCTGGTCAAGCGAATCCAGCCAGATGCTGCCCGTGGCAAGCGTGCTCTGCCAGGCCGGATTCAGCGTGTTCGCGTATGACGCACGGGGCCATGGAAGCAGTCCAGGCGATGGACCCATCACCCTCCGAAAATTTACCGATGACATCATCGCCGGGTTGGACTATGTGGCCAGCCGGGATGATGTGGACTCCTTCCGGGTGGCGCTGGTCGGCCACTCTTTCGGCGCTGCTTCCGTCTTGCTGGCAGCCGCCGAAGACCCTCGCATCAGCGCCGTCGTGAGCCTTTCTGCTTTTTCCGATCCTGTTGAAGTGACCCGTCGAGCACTTAAGGCGCTGCACCTGCCGCGCGGTCTCTTCTTGAAGCTGGCTTTGACAATCCTGATGCGATGGATGGACTGCCGGCCCGAGGCCATCACGCCCGGCGTTCAGATTGGACGTATCAGCGTCCCTATTCTGCTTGCACACGGCAGCCGTGATCGTCGTATCCCAGCCTCGGAGCTCGACCGTCTGGCGTCGGCGGCGAATCCCGCCCTTGTTACCCGGCTGCTTGTCGACGGCAGCGGCCACCGAAGCCTGCTCAAGTCGGCAGAGCTGGCTCGCGAGCTGCCGGAGTTCCTGAAGAATGCCTTTGAAGCTCGGATCAGAAAATCCAGGAGGCTGACCAAAGTCGCGTAGCAGGGATTGGGCCTCCGCCACAGAAGCGCGACAATGTCGGCAAATCCGGGTGAACAGCTTGGCCTGGCGGAGAGGAATCTTCCAAGTGCCCATCCGATCAGCCATGCGTTTGGGGCCACGGCGTGGAAGGCAGCTGCTCGTGGTCTTGGGATTGGCACTGGCAGCCTACTGGATCCTGCGCGGCTGCCTGCCATCCATTGGCGGCGGTTTGCCGAGCGACCTTCGGGCCGAACTTCGCCAACGCTACACAGTATGCATCACCGACACAGCCATCTGGCCCGGCGAGCCTCGCCAGCCGGAGTGCGGTCAGGTGAGTTTCGACGAGGTGGGCGAAGGCAGCGTGCCGACCAACGCGGTGGCAGCTGGTGTTGACCAGGCCATCTGCTTTCGGATGACCATTACCAATCCATCTTGGACCACGCAGGGGACGACCCGGCACGAGATCATCCACCACGGACATCTGGTAAGCAAGGTGGCCCTGCACAAGGCAGGCGTTTGGGATGTGGAACCCGACCAAGATCAGATGGACGAAGCTCGCTGGGACCAGTTTGCCTGCCCAGGGCCCTTTCGAAGCGAAGCCCTCAATCCCTAGCGTGTGGCGCAGACCCCTCCCCGCCGGCCGCCTCACGTCCTGTGGTAGTGGATGTGCCAGAGCGTCTTCCAGGTCTCACCCCCATCATCGGATCGGTCCCAATGCCATTCAAAGGTATCCGCCGCGATGTCGTACCAGACCATCCGCTGGTGGATCGTCTTTCCCTCGTGTTCCGTTTGTCTGCTCAGGACCATGCCTTCGTCTGTCATGCCGCCCTTGAAATCCAGGTAGCTTCCCTGGTTGTCGACCCAAGTCTGCTTCCAACAGGATTCCCGGGCCACGTAGGTTGACACGCTCATCCCCACCAACGATCGTGGGTCCAGATCAAGATCGGTGAAGTTCTCCAGCACCACACAGCCCCCGAGGGCTTTGGTGACAACGTTGGTGCCGCGGCCATCCTCCCCCCATTCGGCTGTCCACTCTCCGAGCCAGAAATCAAACTCTGAGGCTTTCGGATCGGCGCACGGCTTGGCCGGTTCGGTGTCCGGCGTCGGACTGGCCTGGGTCATCTGTTCCCTCCTCATCTCCCGTTATCAGGTGGTCGGACTGGGCGGGTTGGCCTGGCAGGCAAGCATCCTCACACAACCCCTGCCAGGTGCCGCCCCGTATTCTCTACCGGCCGGCGCTCGGCGGCGTTCGATATCGCCGATCCCAAGGCGCCCGGGGGTCTATTTGTGACAATTGTCACAAACTTTCCGGCCATGAGTAACTGACCCTTACCTGTCTTGGGTGTTTCAATCATATTCGCAAGATTGAATATGAAGTCTGGAGGCACAATGGCGACATTCTCCGCCCAGGCCCGACTTCTGAAGAGCTTGGGACACCCCACTCGGTTGCGAATGCTCCGTCTTCTCGAGGAAGACGAGGCATGTGTCTGCCACATGGCGGCCGCCCTTCAGACCAGCCAGCCCACCGTCTCCCAACACTTGATGGCCCTTCGCAAAGCCGGCATCGTGTCCCGACGGCGTGATGGAAAGAATATCTACTACCGTTTGTCCCGAAGCCAGATCGGGGGTCTGCTCGATCTGGCAGACGCCTTGGTCGGTGGTGCACACAGCTCGGCCCGCCCGCGGGCGGCAGCCGATTGCCCTTGCCCACAATGCCAGGCAAAGGGCGAATCAACCGCCGGCCCCGAGCGCGAGCTGGCTTCGACAGTGGCTTCGAGAGCCAAAGGAGAGAAAGTCCGATGACCGACATCAAGATTCTGGGCACAGGCTGCCCCAACTGTCTCAAACTCGAGTCCCTGGTGCGGGAGACCTTGAAGGACCTGGGGCTCGAAGCTGATATCGAAAAAGTGACTGACTACGAAGAAATCTTGGGTTGGGGGATCATGGCGACGCCGGGTTTGGTTCTCAACGACTCGGTGGTGCTGTCCGGCAGGATTCCTTCGCGCAGCCAGCTGGCCGAGATCTTTGCCGATGTCAAATAGAACCTCATCAGCCTTGAGAGCGTGAACACATGACCACCCCCCGCGCAAGCTTGAACCCCAGATCCGCGCCATGGCCCCTGGCGGCGGCACTCGCTTTGGCCACCTTGGTCTGGGTCGGCCTTTACATCGCCATTCAGCCGGCGGCTGACTGGCTCAGCTACGCCGCCCTCGGGCTTTCGTCGACCTCGCGGCTCGGTTCAGCGGTCGCCTTCTTTCTGTACGATGTCCCCAAGATCCTGCTGCTGCTCACCGGGATGATCTTCATCATCACCTTCATCCAGACCTTCTTCAGCCCCGAAAGGAGCCGCGCCCTGCTGGGCGGAAGGCGCGAGGGCCTCGGCAATCTGATGGCGGCCGGCCTGGGCGTGCTCACGCCTTTCTGCTCTTGTTCAGCGGTGCCTTTGTTCATCGGGTTCGTCAAGTCGGGCGTGCCGCTGGGGGTGACCTTCTCCTTCTTGATCGCCACACCGATCATCAACGAAGTCGCGCTTGTGCTCCTGCTGGGCCTTTTTGGATGGCGTATCGCAGGCCTGTACGTGATGTCCGGACTGCTTATCGCCGTGGGCGCGGGATGGATCATTGGGCGCCTCCGGCCCGAACGTTTCATCGAAGAGTTTGTATGGAAGGTTAAGGCCGGGCCCGCCTCCGGGGGCATTTCCCCTTCACTCCGAGAACGGGTCGACATGGCTCGCGAGGCGGTGGGGCAGATCGTAGGCCGAGTTTGGCTCTATGTCGTCATCGGGATTGCCATCGGCGCCGCCATCCACGGCTATGTGCCGACGGACGCGCTTTCCCAAATCATGGGCAAGCAGGCATGGTGGTCGGTTCCTGCCGCCGTTGTCATGGGCGTGCCCTTGTACTCCAACGCGGCGGGAATGATCCCGTTGGTGATGGCGTTGATGGAGAAGGGCGCCTCCGCCGGAACCGGCCTGGCGTTCATGATGTCGGTGGTCGGGCTGAGCCTGCCGGAAGTGATCATCTTGCGCAGGGTGATCAAACCGCCGCTGCTGGCCATCTTTGTCGCCGTTGTGGCCGCCGCCATTGTCCTGACGGGTTTCCTCTTCAACCTGGTCATATAATCCCACCTGCGTGGCGCGCGGTCGCTGGGTGCCCGGGATCTTTGGCACCCGGCCAGTTCTCCGGCCATGAGGCGATAAAGTGTCGAAACGAGATGTGATCAATCTAGACGCAAAGGAAATCTTGGGGCTTGAACGGCTGGTCTATTTCAGCGACGCCGTGATGGCCATTGCGATCACCTTGTTGGCGGTCGACGTTCGCGTGCCCGATCTCCCGTCTGATCTGGCGGGGAAGGCGTTGGGCGCCCAGCTCTCGAACCTATCACCCCAGATCACGAGCTTCGTGATCAGCTTCACTGTGATTGGGATTTACTGGGCGGCCCACCACCGCTATTTCACCTTGATCGAGCGTCACGACGGCCGGCTGATCGGACTCAACCTCGCTTTCCTCTTTTTTGTGGCGGCCATGCCGTTCGTCTCCAGTCTGCTCGGGCATTATCCTGAGATGGCGATCGGGGTCGTTCCTTACGCTGCCGACGTGGCTGCCCTTGGCCTGGCGATGGCGGCCATCTGGTGGTACGCCAGCGCCGGCTCTCGCCTAGTGGACCCGGATCTGGACCGGACCACGATCAGGCTCTTTCGGCTTCGCCCACTTGCAACCACTGCCGTGTTTCTGCTTTCAATCCCCATCGCCCTGTGGCATCCACGGGTGGCCACCTGGTTCTGGCTCTTGGCACCGTTGGCCGTGGCAGCCATGGGGCGCATCATGACCCCGCGCCAACAGACCGCCGGCGACGCTGGCTAGGTTAGCCGACGTAGCCTTCAGCGCGGATCCTTTCCCCTCAGGCGCTGCAAGAAGAGAGAACAATTTCTGTAAGGCAACCGAAAACTGAGTGGCACGGATCCTGTGCTACGGTGAACCCAGGACGGCGCCCAGATAATGGGTCCATCATCCAATGGGCCCCCGAAGAGCCGTCGTCGGGGGCCCCCTTAGGGGGCCATCGTGAACAGGAACAGGATCGCAGTATCCCTATTCCTCCTCGTCTCGCTAGCCTTGGTGTCATCCTCGACAGCCACGACGCCAACACAAGCCGGGGCCGTACCAGCCTTTTCTGACGTCAGAGGGGACGGCGTTTGGCCGACCGCCATCCGGCAACTGGCCGGGGCCGGGTACGTGCGGGGGCGTGCTCCGGGCAGGTTTGCACCCAATGCTGCGGTGACCCAGGCCGAAATGACGGTGCTCCTGGTGCGAGCGGCGCGCGGCCCCGCGTTCGATGTCCCAGCCGCGGATGGCGCATGGTGGCAAGGCTGGGCGGCGGAAGCTGAACGCGAAGGGCTGATGGCCTACCCATTAAACCCTGACGCACCCGCCACTCGAGCCCAAATGGCCACGCTGATGTGGCTGGCAATGGATCAGACACCTTAGCCCCCCCGCAATCTGCTCCCCTGCATGCTGGCAGCCAACAGAGATGCAAAGCGCGCGAGCCAGGTTTCGTCTAGGGCGCAATCGGCCGCGGCCCGCCCGAAGCGACGGGCAGATTATTGGCATCGTAGGCGATCACGTCCCACGTCATACCTTCCACCACACTGGGGCCCAGCGAATCATCGTTGAGCTTCGGACGGCCACCGACCGGCACGGAGGTATCGCGCCCCTGCCAGCTCCAATACAGCTCCTGGTTGGGTGCATACAGGTAGACGCCATACCAGTCCGCCCCATCGACTGGATCCCAGGCCAACACCGGCCGGATGCCGCCGCCCGAGGTCGGCGTGGTCAGCGTCATGGAAGGCAGGAAGTCGAGGAAGCCAACCGGGCCTGATTCCTGAGGCGGCGTCGGGGAGGCTGCGGGAACCTCGCTCGACGCAAGCGAAGGTTCGGAGGTCGACGTGGACGATGCCTCAAACAGGGTCGAACATGCCAGGCTCGACGCGAGCAGGGCAAGCGTTATGGCAACAGGTTCGCGGATCTTCATTGTGGCGCCTCGACAGTGCTGCCGTCTTCTTTCCAGTTGTAGCCATTGCCCTCATAGGTCGCTCGCGCCGGGTATTCTGTACCGGCGACATTGTAGGTCCAATCCATGATCGCTCCCACAAGCATCGCTTTTTGCGTGTCTTCGTTGACAAAGATATCGCCGTTGGGATCCTCGTTCTGCTCCAAAATGTGTTGGCAGCCCTGTCGCAGGGCATCCTCAGCCTTCACCGCTTGCGCCGGATTAGGGGCCCCGGGCCCGAACGCACCCACGCGCGTGCCGGCCTGCAGCAGTTTGAATGCGGCATCCCCGGTCAGGCCTTCAAGCCCCGCACCTCCGATGATCAACTGCTGAATCTGCCAGGTGAGCGCCTGGGCGAAGTATTCGACATTGTCCTGTCCGAAGAAGCGTTTTTCGCACTTGCGCAGATTTCTCAAAGTGTTGAGGAACTGCTCCGCCTTTGCCAAATCATCCATCACCTGGTCCATGCTCCAGTTGGGAAAGGCTTCCACCATTTGGTTGACATCATGGACGTACTGTGTGATGGCGTTGAAGAGTGGTGATTGGCTCGGGTCGGGATTGCCACCGGTGAAGAGGGTTTGAAGTTGTTTGAGTTGGTCCTGAATCTCACTCGTGTTGCGCACCAGCATCATGGATCCATCGAGGTCGGACGACAGGCCGACACCCTGGTAGGCTTGCTCAACCGCCCACTGGAAGTCCCCGTAGGCCTCGTCGCACTCGGCGAACAAGATTGTGACCTTCATCGTCGGAATGGCATCTGTCGTGTCGATCGGGAAGGAGGACGCTTTCCCCCCAGACTCCACCCTGATGGTCCCGGTCGTGTGACTCGATCCAGCAAGAGAGAGCACTTGGTTGTCGCCGCCAACCGTGCCTGGCCCGGAGAACGTCGTGTCGGCATCGGCGTGGGCCTTGTGACCCGCGATGGACCCATCCATAGTCATGGTTGCCGATCCCTGGTGAGACCAGGATCCGACAACGGGGCCGTCGGAACTCACGTTGAGGTCCAAATCGACGGTTACTGAACCATCCCAGGCCATATCCATACCAGCCTGGCTTGCCCTGGCCACTCCCGATGCTTGCCCAGATCCCGACCAGGGTCCGTACTCAAGCTGCGGCGTATCCGGAGCATCCTGCGCGCCGGCCGGGCTGCCGCGGAGCAGCCCCCCCATCAACAGGGGCAGGACAACTGCCAGTCGCCAGGCGCGTGAATACCAGGGCTTGAGATGTTTCATGCGTGCCTCCCAATGGGAACGTGCGTTGGATACTCCCGGCGTCAAGCCGGGACAGGAAAGCCTTGGGATCGTGAGGATGGTGAAAGATACGGCGAGACCCCTCAGCAAACGGGCCGCAATGTAGCACGCTCTCCCTGCTTGCGCAAACGAGAAAGCCCACGCCCTCAAGATCGAACAGTATCGGCCAATTCGTGCCAGGGCGATTTGGGTTTATTTGTGCCGATTTTCACAAGCCATCGGGGCTGAGTCTACCCAGTCACAGCGGGAACATCACATGCACCGTCGTCCTCACGCTCATGTTTGCTCCGCGCCTCTCGCTAGGCCCGTGCGCCCCGGCCAGGCGGCGGAGAACCGCCCGGCCCAATCCGACAAGCTCAGACGCAATAGCGAAGGACAGGATCACACGGCCCCACAGCGTGGGATTCACCGCGCATCCTCGCAAGGTGGGTCATCAATTGGAGACGATCCTGGCGCCCAATCGTGAATTTCCGATGGGTGCTTCACATGGCGGATCATGGATTGGCGCCCGGCGGTGTAGCTCGTATGCCACCATCACCACGCTTCGCCGGCTTGCCCCGGGGCCGGCCTTGACTGTAAACTTGCCACCTCCTGCAAACATTCACAGCGTCTGGTCAGGTGCACTTTCATTTGGGAGAGGAGGAGCAGGCAATGTTGCCAACGAGAATGCGGCGAATCGGGTGGATTGTTTTCAGATTGTTGTGGATCCCGTTCATCCTGATCTTCGTCGGCATGTTCAGGATGCCACCCGGGAGCTACGATTGGGTCGACCTGCCAAGCATCACTCGCATCGGCATTATCGGCACGGCGGTACTTGGCGCCCTGGCCATGATATTGCTGGCCGGCTCGGTGGTCCTGAGTTCGCTCAACAATCTGGATCTGCAAACCGATGGCATGAAGGCTCAGGCCACCGTCCTCGAAGTTCGCGACACGGGAACCACCATCAACCAGA
>Ga0307440_1000144_pt1 | contig 31500 bp, 32 predicted proteins | sample SalMarWE160410MG_FD_202150 | JGI IMG/M metagenome (GOLD analysis project Ga0307440, IMG submission 202150) | Salt marsh sediment microbial communities from the Plum Island Ecosystem LTER, Massachusetts, United States - WE1604-10 | ecosystem: Environmental > Aquatic > Marine > Intertidal zone >...
TCTCGGTGACTTTCGACCGGCAAATGCTCGCATGCCATGCTGGACCATATAGCGCGGGTAGTAATCCGGTGGTCCTATCTTGCGGACGCGTGTGCAATAGGCCTTCAATTTGGGCGGATTGCCCATCAGTGCCTTGATGGATTTCAAGAGTTTCTGTTTCTGGCTATCGGAGAAGATCGAACCAAATCGGTACATGTACACCGACGAGACATCGTGAGACGTGGGATCCGCGACCCGCTGCTCGTCGAAGCGTGTATACACCCCGGCCAGGCCAAAAATGAACGCGGCTTTGCCGTATTGGTCCTTGCGGACACATTTGATGATGGCTGGATAGAGGTCGGCCGGAGTGTAGGTGTCCTTGATCTGGTTTGCCGTGATACATCCGATATGGTGCGTGGATTGCAGATTCCCGGATGACTCGTAGTTGGTGATGCCCGGGGCTGGTGACGTTTTAGAGACCGGCGGTGTGGATCGGCTGGAACAAGCCGCGGCAGTGATGGCGATAGAAATCAAAAGTAATAAACGGATTTTCATTATCTATTCTCCCAATTGCAGTTCGCATGCTAACGGAATTGGCGGAGGCTACCAACCCGTTATGCTTCCGGGAAGGTGACTTCCAGAAGTTCGAGATCCGACGAACATTGATCGAAACGGACTCGCGACTCTGCCGGAATGACGCAAGCATCGTCGTCAGCCAGCCGGGTTTCAGACCGGTCGTCCAGCACGAGGTCCAAGACACCTTTCAGAACGAACAGGAAGGTAAAGGCCCCGTCGCGTTTTATGCTGGCTGCAAGATTCGGTGGGTTTGTGTCGGTGCGGCGCAGGACATGGACATCCACCAGGCCGCCTGTCGAGTTCTTTAGGCCAATATCCCGCGCTTCGATTCCGCTGTCCTGCCGTGGTTCCCAGCGAGCTTCTTTGGCCTTGTGCAGCACGAAGGTCTGGCCGGCGTAATCGCGTTCCGGCAGATGACGCCCGGTCGGCAACTGCATCTCGTGATCCAACCGGGTCTCGTGCGTAGCCGGACTTGCGAGTTCGATCACTTCCAGCCCGTCCGAGGCCTCGAGTACGCGATGGCGGATATGCGGCGGTTGCAGCACGCAGTCGCCCGCTTCCAGAACGAAGGGTTCGCCTTGGTCCTCGTAGACCAGGCGCACCCAGCCACGGTGGCAGTATATGAATTGGAAACTGATCGCGTGATGGTGAACGTTGTCGGGAACCGGTCCGCCTTCGGGAATACGTATGTGCGAGGCAATCAGGTAACCGCCCGCGCGATCCGGCACCAAGTCGCGGTAGAGCATGCCTGCTCGGCCGCGTGTCCATGCCGAATCCGATGCTGGACAGCTTTGTATCGACGCGCGTGGGGCAGGGCTCGGCATTACTGGCGCTGGGTCGGCAGGCACGAACTCGATGTGGGTACCGTTGGGGGCGGTCAGGGTTTGCCGCACGTTGTCATCCCGGGTGGTCATTCGCAGGATGCCTGGATCTTTGGATTCGGTTTTCTCCAGTTGCACGTTGAGTCCATACCCGCTCAAGCGGGCGTACGCCGGTGCATCGGCAGGACCGATGCTGTCCAGGCGGAAGCCCAGTTCGTCGATGAAAAAGCACATCGTCGCATCCAGGTCGTCGCCGGCAGGTAGTACGACCAGGGCAGTTTCCGGATTATGCTTCTCAGCGGGCAAAGAGGCCACTCATATCGGCGAAGCCCTTGAATTCCAGGGCGTTGCCGGAGGGATCGAAAAGAAAGAAAGTGCCTTGTTCTCCGGGTTGGTCGCGGAAACGGATGCGGGGCTCGATTTCGAAACGAGTCCCGGCTTGTTGCAGACGGTTGGCCAGTGCCTGCCACTCTTCCAGCGAGAGCACCAGGCCGAAATGGGGAATGGGTACGGCATCGCCGTCGACCCGATTGCGGGCTGGAGCTGCAGGCATCTGTTCTACAACATGGCAGACGAGCTGATGGCCGGCCAGATTGAAGTCCACCCAGTGCGCATCTCTGCGGCCTTCCGCGCAACCCAGAAGGTCACCATAAAAGGCGCGCGCCTTTTCCAGGTCGAGCACCGGGATAGCCAGGTGAAACCGGGGGCTGTCGGGTGTATCCATGTCAGCCCTTGTCTCTCATCAGGCGGGCTTTCTGGCGTTCCCAGTCCTGTTTCTTGGCGACCTGGCGCTTGTCGTGCTGCTTACGTCCCTTGGCCAGGCCGAGCTCCAGCTTCGCGTTGCCTTTTACCCAGTACAGCCGCGTCGGCACCAGTGTGTACCCACGGCGTTCGACGGCCCCGGTCAGATGCGCAATCTCGCGGGTATGCAAGAGCAATTTGCGCGTGCGGTCCGGCTCCGGCGTGATGTGCGTCGAGGCGCTGGGCAAGGGGCTGAACGTCGAGCCGATCAGCCAGACCTCGCCGTTGCGTATCAATGCATGTGCCTCGGCGATGCTCGCACGTCCGGCACGCAGTGCCTTGACTTCCCAGCCGAGCAGGGCCAGGCCTGCCTCGAAGCGTTCCTCGATGGCATAGTCGTGTCGTGCGCGGCGGTTCTCCGCAATGGCCCCGGGACTTTTTTTACTCATTTGCTTATTGTAACGATGCCTGCGCGCAGTCCGGGTGAAGTAAAATGACGCCCGCGCCCGGCTGGGCGTGTTGGCATGTTTCTCAGGAAGCCTGATGCGCGATATTCACCGCTCGGCACTCATCCCTTATACCGCCGAGGAGATGTTTGGTCTGGTTAACGACGTGGAGTCATACCCCGATTTTCTGCCCTGGTGCAGGGATGCCCAGGTCCAGGTGATCGATGAGCAGACTGTCGAGGCCGCTCTTGAGTTCGCACGCAGCGGACTCCACCGGCGTTTCACGACACGCAATCATCTCGATAATGGGCGCACCATCCGCATGGAACTGGTCAATGGCCCGTTCCGCGAGCTCAGCGGCAGTTGGCAGTTCCAGCCCCTGGGTCTTGGGGGCTCCAAGGTAATATTGGACTTGCGCTTCGAATTCGCCTCCCGTCTGCTCGAGGCGGTTTTCGCGCCGGTGTTTGCAGAAGTGATGAACTCCCTGGTTGACGCTTTCGTGGAGCGGGCTCATAGCCTGCACGGCACGGCTTGATGCGCATCTCGATCGAGCTGGCACCGCTTGAGCCACGCTTGACTGGCTTGACGGCCCTGAGCGTCGAACGCGGGGCCACGGTGGCTGATGTGCTCGATCTGCTGGAGATCGATATCGATGCGGATCTTGGAATCGGCGTGTGGGGGCGCAAGGTCGCGCCCGATCACACGCTGGAGAACGGGGACCGAATCGAGTTCTATCGCCCCTTGCGTTGCGATCCCAAAGCGGCTCGGCGCGCCCGCGCCGGAGACAAATCTCGCTGAGCGGCGTTAAGTCGGCGCCTTGTCGATCGGTTTAGACGTGGTGAAACGGACAACCTTTCCGTTTTCGAAATAGACCGTCAGGTGGTAGGTCTGGGCCGGATGGCGCGCGTCGGGTTTGTAGTAGTAAACGTAGCGCCAGATGTTCTGCTCGAACGGATTGGGCAGGGCGGGCTTGCCGAATAAATATTCCACCTGCTTGGTGGTCATCCCTACCTTGAGCTGCTTCAGGTCGCTTTGTTTCAAGTAATTGCCCTGGGTGACGGGCGGGACATAGACACAACCCGCGGCAAGAGCCGTCAGCAGCAGAATAGCGGGGATAGTAAGGCGCAAACGCATTAGATTCCGAACCGGCGAACAGGTGCGTCATAATAACGGGGTTGATGCCCTGAAGCCAATGCCCTATGTCCGAAGACGAGGATTTGCGCGAGGCCGGACTGAAGGTTACGGTACCGCGTTTGAAGATTCTGCGGGTCCTTGAAACAGGTTCCCAGCGCCACATGTCGGCTGAAGACGTGTATCGGACGCTGCTCGAGAGCGGCGAGGAACTCAATCTTGCAACTGTCTATCGTGTCCTGACCCAGTTCGAGACGGCTGGATTGGTTTCGCGCCACCATTTCGAGGGTGGGCATTCGACGTTCGAGATCGATTCCGGTACGCATCATGACCATATAGTTTGCGTGGCTTGCGGGCGTGTGGATGAGTTCGTGGATGCGACCATCGAACGCCGCCAGGCCGAGATTGCCAGCCAGGCCGGTTATGAAATGACGGACCACTCGCTTTACATCTACGGCTTGTGCAGCGAGTGCCGCTCCCGGAAGGATTTGTCCGGCCCGACGGGCAAAAGTTCCGGCTGAGTCGTTTTAACCCGGAAAATTCATGAATTCACGCGATGATCGCGCAGCATATTGGTTTCACAAGGAATTTTGTGAAGGCGTGGTGTATCGGCGGTTACGGCCAACTGAACAAAATTTCTTGTGGAAGCAATAGGCAAGCGAGGGCGTGCGCAATTCATGAATTTTCCGGGTTAGGCCTGCTCGCCGGCGAGCAATTCCCGGGCATGTTCGCGGGCCGTTTCGCTCACATTGACGCCGCCGAGCATGGCGGCGATTGCCTCCACTCTTTGGCTTTCATCCAGCAGTGCGACCTCGGTTGCAGTCTTTTTGCCGGATTGGACCTTCTGCACGGAGAAGTGGCGGTCGGCCAGAGCGCCCACCTGGGGCAGGTGGGTTACGCACAGCACCTGGACGTTGGCGGCCAGCGCCTTGAGTTGGCGCCCGACCAACTCCGCGACCCGGCCGCTGATACCCGCGTCCACCTCGTCGAACACCATTACGGGGGTTCCAGAGCCACCGTGGGCAAGCACTTCGATGGCCAGGGCCAGGCGAGAGAGTTCGCCGCCCGAAGCAACCTGGGCGATGGGCCGTAGCGCTTGCCCGGTATTGGTAGTGACCTCAAAGCGTACCGTTTCCGCCCCCGCAGCGGGGCAGCTGTTGCCCTCCACCGGCTCCAGCGCTACGTTGAACTGTGCCTGCGGCATACCCAGTGCCTGCACGGCTGCGGTCACGGCCTTGGTAAAGCGGGGTGCGGCGGCTTGCCGTTTAGCAGTCAGCCGGGCGGCAAGCTTCAGCCAGGCTTCGCGGGCCACATCATAATCCTTCTGCAAGGCGTCCAGGCGTTCCTCGCTGTTATCGATGTCCTCGAGTTCACGCGCGAAGACCGCTTGTTGCTCGTGCAGCCGAGCAGGCTCCACACCGTGCTTGCGCGCCAGGGTCTGATAACGGGCGATACGTTCGTTGAGCCTGTCCAACTCTTCCGGGTCGGCATCGGTGCCGGCGATACGCTGCAGCGATCGGGCGGCTTCCTCGCCCAGAGTTTCCGCTTGGGCCAAGGCTTCAACTATGTGGCCCAGGCCGGCGGATTCGGGCACATGTGCAAGGGCCTCGCGGGCTCTGGCAAGCAGACCCAAGGCCGTCGTGTCGCTTTCTTCCAGCGCGCCGATAGCGATCCCTATGGCTTCTATGACCTGTTCATGGTGGCGCATCTGTTCGTACTGTTCGAACAGGGATTCGTAGTCGCCTTCGTGGGGGGCCAGCGTGTCCAGTTCGCGTAATTGGAAACGCAGGAATTCCATGCGGTTGGCGCTGTCTTGTCCGCTGCTCCTGGCCCGTTCGAGCTTTTCCTGCGCCTCACGGACGGTCCGGGCCGCCTCACGCACCTGGGCGGCGAGTTTGTCGCAGTCTGCCCAGGTGTCGAGCAGAGTGCGTTGTTGATCGGCCTGGGCAAGCGCCAAATGTTCATGCTGGCCATGGATTTCGACCAGGGCCTCGCCAAGTTCCCTGAGCACGGCCAGGGGCACGGGCACGCCATTGGCCCAGGCCCGGCTGCGTCCATCGGAACCCATTTGGCGGTGCAATAGCAGTTGATCTTCCTCCGGCAGCTCCCGCGCCGCCAGAGTCTTCCGGGCCGTCGACCCGGGCGGCAGATCGAATTCCGCACTGACGCTGGCACGCTTGGCGCCATTGCGCACCAGGCTGGCGCTACCGCGATCCCCGAGCACCAGGCCGAGCGCATCAACCAGCAGCGATTTGCCGGCGCCTGTTTCGCCGGTCAATGTCGTGAAGCCTGGCCCGAATTCGAGTTCGGCGCTTTCGATGACGGCCAGGTCCCGGACTTCCAGACGCGTCAGCATTGCGGTGCGCGGCCTCCCCATCCGAGTTTTTGCCGCAGCGTGGCGAAATATTCGTAGCCCGGCGGGTGCAGCAGCGTCAATTGATGATTGGAGCGCCCGATGCGGATCTCGCTACCCGTGCCTACGATTTCTATGATCTGGCCGTCGAGCACGGCCTCGGCCTGTTCCCCCTCGGACAACCGGGGGCTGAGGCGCAGCACGTGCTCGGCCGAGGTAACCACGGGGCGTTCGCCCAGGCTGTGGGGGCTGATCGGCACGATCGCGAAATCTTGCAGGCCGGGAGAGAGGATGGGGCCGCCTGCCGAGAGCGCGTAGGCGGTCGAGCCGGTCGGCGTGGCGACGATCAGGCCGTCGGCACGGGTGCGGCTGATCCAGGTTCCGTTGATCCAGGCGTCCACTTCGAGCAGTCGGCTGCCGTCATGCCGTTTGATGACCACGTCATTGCAGGCATGACCGATGATCTGCCCGTCGACTTCCGCCCGCAGCATCATGCGGCGTTCGATGCTGTACTGGCCCTGCAGGATGGCTTCGAGGGAATCCTGCATGGCAGGAGGCGAGATGTCGGCGAGAAAGCCCAGGCGGCCAAGATTGATGCCGGTAATGGGCGTCGCCGCCCAGCCGATGGCGCGGGCGGCGGCAAGCATCGAGCCGTCACCACCGACCACGATCACCAGATCCGTATTCTCTGCCATCTGCTCCGCAGGCACGGTGCGGACGTTGCCGCCCATGCCGGCAACGTCGGGCGCGACGAGGACTTCGACGCCGGCGGCCTCGAGCACCTTGAGCACCGCGGGTACGAGTTCCGCCGTTTCGGGGGCCGAGACCTTGGCAAACAGACCGACGCGTTTGAACGAGACTGTCTTCATTCGACGTCTACCCTGGGTACGCATCTATTATGCGGTCTATTGATCCATTCCTGCCGGCAAAGGGTTAAACAGCCGCCAATCAAATGCGGTGTCGTGGGATAATAGGCGCATTGCGAACAGGTGGAATCCATGAAGCGCCTCAGCGACATACCGGTCCAGAGCGGGGACAAGTTCACCACGCCCCAGGGCTTCACGGCGATCAAGAACGGCATGAAGACCCGTAGCGGCGACTCGACCGCCGAACCGCATCAGCGCAAGCCGCAATGGTTGCGCGCGAAAATGCCGACCGGGGAAGGCTACCAGGAGACCCGCCGCAACGTTCGCGAGCATCGTCTGTCGACCGTCTGCGAGGAGTCGATGTGCCCCAATATCGGCGAGTGCTGGAACCACGGCACCGCCACCCTCATGATCATGGGCTCCGTATGCACCAGGGCCTGCAAGTTCTGCGCCGTGGATACGGGCAACCCGCGTGGCTGGCTCGATCCCGAGGAGCCGGCGCAGGCCGCCGATTCCGTGCGTCTGATGGGGCTCAAGTATGTCGTGATTACCTCGGTCGACCGTGACGACCTCGAGGATGGCGGAGCAGGGCATTACGCAGCCTGCGTGCGCGAGATCCGCCGCGTCAATCCCGAGACTGCCGTCGAGGCACTGACCCCGGATTTCCGTGGCAACACGGAGCATGTGGCTACCGTGGTCGATTCGGGCTTGCAGGTCTTTGCACAAAACCTGGAAACGGTCGAGCGCTTGACTCATAAGGTGCGTGATCGCCGGGCCGGTTATCGCCAGACGCTCGACGTCCTCGCCTTCGCAAAGCGGCATCGTCCGGACGTCGTCACCAAGACAAGCCTGATGCTCGGTCTCGGCGAAACCGATGACGAAATTCTGCAGGCGCTCGATGATTGCCGGGAGGCGGGTATCGATATCGTGACCTTCGGTCAGTACCTACGGCCTACGAAGAATCATTTGCCGATCGAGCGCTTCGTGCCGCCTGAAGACTTCAAACGCTACCGTGAATGGGGCTTGGAGCGGGGCTTCCTGGAGGTTGTTTCGGGACCCTTGGTGCGCTCCAGCTACCGTGCCGATCGTGTATTTGATCGCAATAATGCAGGACTTTCTACCGACTGACGCCCGTGATATGGTGCTATATGCGGCACTATAGCTGAAAGTTTGCGTATCGCGCTCTTGGAACGGAGGTGATCGACATGCAGATTGGTTTAGTCGTAGATTCAGCGTGTGATTTGCCCTTGTCGTTCCTGCGAGAGCACAACGTAGAAATAATGCCGATAACACTCCGTTTCGGCGACGACCGCTATGTGGATAAGCGTGATCCCGAGGCCACCACCCAGTTCTATGAACAACTCATCCCCGAGCAAGGTCTGCGGGCTGAGACGGAACCATTTTCCATCAATGAAATCCGCGATCTGTTTCTGGATCGACTCGTTACGCGCTTCGACCGGGTTCTGGTCGTTGCCATCGCGAGTTCACGCAGCGAAATTTTCAATAACGCCACTCGGGCTTCCTTTGCGATCCTCAGCGGCTATCGCAAGCGTCGCGAGGCGGCCGGCATCGAAGGCAATTTCATGCTACGGGTATTGGACTCGGGACAATTATTCACCGGTGAAGGCGTCCTGGTATGGGAACTGTTGCGTTGGTTGCAGAGTCAATCCGATCCGCATTTCGATGCGTTGCAACGTTATGCGGAGGAATTCAAGAAAAACGTCTATGCTTATGCTATCCCTCAGGATTTGTTCTACCTGCGTGCACGCGCACGCCAGCGCGGTGACCGAAGTGTGGGTTGGCTGCAGTTTCAGATGGGCTCGATGCTTGACATCAAACCCATAGTTGAGGCGCACGATGGAGACACTCATCCCATCGGCAAGGTGCGGCACTTTGAGACGGCGGTGGATCAGGTGATGACTCGTGCCATCGAGAGGATCGAGAGCAAACGTTTGTTGAGTCCCGTTATCGTGATGAGCTATGCAGGCAGCGTTTCCGAGATTCGCAAGTTTCCGATGTACCAACGGCTGAAAGTGCGTGCCGCGGAAGCCAGCGTCACTCTGTTGGAATCTCCCATGAGTACCACGGCAGGTATCTATCTGGGGCCCGGCGCTTTCGCGCTCGGATACGCTGCCAAAAATTGAAGACCATGCGGGCCATGGTTTTAAAGCACGGCGCTGGTAGCCTCGTGCTGCGCGAGTTGCCGCGCCCCGAACCGCAAGCGGGTGAAATCCGTCTCAGGGTTCAGGCTTGCGGTGTCTGCCGCACCGATCTGCATATCGTGGACGGCGAACTGGTGCCGCCGGCCTGGCCGGTTATTCCTGGTCATGAGGTGATCGGCGAAGTGGACGCGATAGGTGCCGGTGTGACTGCATTCAAGCGGGGTGATTCTGTCGGCCTAGCCTGGCTGGCGGGTGCTTGCGGCGACTGCGAGTATTGTAGCCGTGGTGAAGAGAATCTTTGCCTGCAGGCTGTTTTTACGGGATTCAGCCGAGCCGGCGGCTATGCAGAATACGTTACCGCTCGTGCGGATTTCGCCTATCCGCTAGGGCAGGTTCCTGAGCCGGTGGCGTGGGCGCCTCTAATGTGTGCCGGCCTGATTGGTTACCGTACCTGGCGCAAAGCGGGCCACGCCCGGCGATTAGGACTTTACGGTTTTGGCGCCGCGGCCCATATTCTGGCGCAACTGCTGGTGGCGGAAGGGTGCGAAGTCTATGCTTTCACCCGGCCCGGTGACACGGACGGTCAGGATTTCGCCCGCCGACTCGGAGTGACCTGGGTCGGTGGATCCGACCAAAAACCACCGGTGGCCCTGGATGCGGCCCTGATCTTCGCGCCGGTAGGACCCTTGGTGCCAGCCGCACTCGAAGTCGTGCGTCCGGGTGGCCGCGTGGTGTGCGGCGGCATTCATATGTCGGACATCCCGGCTTTCCCGTATCGGCTTCTGTGGGAAGAACGGCATATTCTTTCGGTCGCTAACCTTACGCGAGAGGACGGCCGCCAGTTTCTAGCCAGGATAGGCCAGGTTACAGTGCAAACGACTACCCGCGCCTATTCCCTCGAGGAGGCCAATACGGCCTTGAATGATTTACGTGAAGGCCGCATAGAAGGTGCAGCCGTATTGAGTATCCAGTAATCATGTTTGACTTTAAGAATGCGGATTTACCTTCTGATAAAAAAGAACTTTATGAACTTCTTGAATCCCAGGCCAAGGCCTTGTGCGCGGATGAGACGGATGCGGTGGCCAATGCGGCCAATATTGCTGCCCTGCTGTTCAACAGTCTGCCGCAAGTGAATTGGGCGGGTTTTTATTTCCTGCGTGGCGAGACCCTGGTAGTGGGTCCTTTCCAGGGGAAGCCGGCCTGTGTGCGCATTCCGCTCGGCCGGGGAGTCTGCGGTACCGCGGCTGCTAGCCGGCAGACGCAATTGGTCGCCGATGTGAACGCTTTCGATGGGCACATCGCCTGCGATGCGGATTCGCGTTCGGAAATCGTGATACCGCTGGTTCGCGATGGCGAGGTACTTGGGGTGCTCGATATCGATGCGCCGATCCCCAATCGCTTCGACAGCGAAGATCAGGCCGGCCTGGAACACGTTGCAGCCGTCTGGGTGGGGGCAATCCGGGACTAAGGCATTCTCTCTGGGGGCCTCAGCCGTCGAATCGCCCCAAGGGTTGACCGAGGCGTATTTCATGTCCGGGAGCCAGACTTTCCAGGTTCCAGGTGACCTGTCCCGGCCCGAATACCAGGATGACGGTGGAGCCGAAATTGAAGCGCCCGATTTCGTCGCCGCGCCTGAATTCGCAGGCCGTGGCCTCGAAGTTCCAGCGTGTCGGCGCGCCGCTACCGCCCCGGATGGGGCCCGTTACCACTGTTTCCATGCTGCCCACCATCATGGCGCCGACCATGATCAGTGCCCATGGGCCTGTTTTTCCGCTGAATTCCAACACCACGCGCTCATTGCGCGAAAAAAGCCCTGGTATGCCTGCCACGGCCCACGGCCGCACGGGCCAGAGCCGTCCGGGGAGGTGACGGATGCTTTTCAGTTGCCCATCCATGGGGACATGGACGCGGTGGTAATCCTGGGGGCGCAGGTAGAGCGTCGTGAAGCTGCCGCCGAGATAGGGGGCCGGGTCACCTCCGAGCAGGTCCGCAAGCGGATAGTCGATGTCCTTGGCCTGGATCAGTTGGCCGTCGGTAATCCGGTCGAGCTGGCTCACTACACCATCCACGGGGCTGCCCAGCGTGGTCGGTGCGGTGGGCCACGTGCGGACGCCCTCGCGCAAGCTGCGGGTGAAGAAATCGGCAAATGAGGTGTATTCGCCTATGGTGTCGCGTGCAGCTTCATCGAGCCTGACACGATAGTGGCGCACGAACCAGCGTATGAAAAGCCGCGAGAGCAGGCCCCAGCGGCGTCTTGCCATCCAGCCGCCACAGCGCGACAGGGCTCGTTGCGGCAGCATGCCGTAAATGATGGATCGAAATTCCAAGGAGGTGACTGCGAGTGGAACCGCTGCTTATTTTGCCAGTAAGTAGCGGTGCTTTCCGGGTGATTCGCGGCTGAGCGTTGGATATGCGGGCTGCGAAGGGTTAAAATGGACGGTCAATCAACCGCCGAGAGCCCGCGTGGACTCCCTCGACGAGGCGACCGACAGGCTCCAGACGCTGCGCGATCTGGTGCGGTTCGGCGCCACCACATTCAATAATTACGAGCTCTTCTTCGGACATGGCACGGACAACGCCATCGACGAGGCCTGGGCGTTGGCGACTCATGTATTGCGTTTATCGCCCGCGGAGGCGGCGGAATATCTTGATGCCAGGCTCACAGTGCCCGAAGTAACCGCGATCTATAACTTGTACCGGGAGCGTGTCGAGACCCGCAAACCGGCGGCCTATCTGACCCACGAGGCCTGGTTTGCCGGGTTGCCGTTTTTTGTTGACGAGCGCGTGTTGGTGCCGCGCTCGCCGATCGCCGAAGTGATCGACGCCGGATTTTCGCCCTGGGTCGATGCGGACGTGGTGGGCCGCGTCCTGGATCTGTGTTGTGGCAGCGGCTGCATAGGCATTGCAGCGGCTCACGCCCTGCCCGCGGCCCAGGTGGATCTCGCGGATATTGATGCCGGAGCGCTGGAAGTGGCCCGCATCAATGTCGATCGCTACGGTCTGGGCGATCGTGTCAGTGTCGTCGAAAGCGATTTGTTCGCCGGACTGCCGGGGCGCACGTATGATTTGATCCTGTGCAACCCGCCTTACGTGGGGACGGAGGAATATGCCGGCCTACCCACCGAGTACGGGCACGAGCCGCGAATCGGCCTGCTGAGCGGCGAGGAGGGGATGGATCATCCGCTCGCCATACTGGCAGGGGCCGCATCACACTTGACCCCTCATGGTGTGCTTGTACTGGAAGTCGGCGCCTCGCAGCCGGCACTGGAAGCGGCGTTGCCCCAATTGGAGGCGACCTGGATTGCCTTCGAGCATGGGGGAGAGGGGGTCGCGGTGATAGAGCGTGATGTGTTGCTCGACCTTTTCCCGGGGGCGGCTGCATCATGAGCGGGAACACCTTCGGTCAGGCGTTCCGCGTGACTACTTTCGGCGAAAGCCATGGTCCGGCGGTAGGCGCCGTGATCGATGGCTGTCCGCCGGGATTGGCAGTGTCTGCCGAGCAGATCGAAGCCGAGTTGGCACGTCGCGCGACCGGGCGCTCACGCTTCGTGTCCCAACGGCGTGAACCTGACAAGGTCGAAATCCTCTCTGGTCTGTTCGAGGGCCGCACGACGGGCACGCCGCTGGCGTTGCTGGTGCGTAACGCGGATGCCCGACGCAAGGATTACGCGGCGCTCAGCGACGTTTTTCGCCCCGGGCATGCCGATGCGACGTATCAGGCGAAATACGGCCACCGCGACTGGTCGGGCGGGGGCCGGGCCTCGGCCCGCGAAACGGTGGCCAGAGTGGCGGCAGGCGCGGTTGCCAGGATTTTCCTTGCGGGGAAAGGCGTGAAAGTGCAGGGCTGGCTTGCCGCCGTAGGCGACATGGCGTTCGAGCGCAAGGATCTCGATGCGGTCGAGACCAATCCCTATTTCTGCCCCGATCCCGAGCAGGTTGAAGCATTGGAAGAACAGCTCAATGCGGTCTGGAAATCCGCCGATTCGGTCGGCGCCAGGATCGGTGTTATGGCTACCGGGGTTCCTGCAGGTTTGGGTGAGCCGGTGTTTGACAAACTTGACGCCGAGATTGCGCGTGCCATGATGAGCATTCCGGCGGCCAAGGGCGTAGAGATCGGCGACGGCTTTGCTGTCGTGACGCAGCGCGGCAGCGGGCACCGCGACGCGCTGACGCCAGAGGGCTTTGCCAGCAATCATGCCGGCGGCATCCTGGGCGGTATTTCCAGCGGTCAACCACTGATAGCCAGTGTGGCCTTCAAGCCGACCTCGAGTATCCCGCAGCCGGTCGGCAGTGTGAACCAGGCTGGCGAGGCGGTCGAGGTCAAGGTCGGTGGCCGCCACGATCCCTGCGTGGGACTGCGTGCCGTGCCCATCGTCGAGGCCATGTTGTGTCTGGTGTTGGCCGATCACTGGTTGCGCGACCGGGGCCAGAATGCCGAGGTCGTACGTGACCGAACCTACTACGGTATGAATTCGAATTCGGAATAGATGAGGAGTGTATGAGTAAGGAAATGAATGTCGCGGTCGTTGGCGCTACCGGCTTGGTAGGGCGCACGATGATCGAGATACTGGCCGAACGCAAATTTCCGGTGGCCGAATTGCATGCGCTGGCGAGCGACCGTTCCAAGGGTGAGCGGATCGAGTTCGGCAAAAGTAAGGTGCGGGTCGAGGTGTTGGACGAGTTCGACTTCAGCGGCGTGGATATAGCGCTATTCTCGGCAGGCGGCAGTATTTCCAAGGTTCATGTCCCGCGTGCGGCCAAGGCTGGCGCGGTGGCTATCGACAACACCTCCGCCTTTCGCTATGACGATGACGTGCCTTTGGTCGTCCCGGAAGTCAATCCCGACCAGATTGCCATCGGCAAACAGCGTGGCATCATTGCCAATCCCAACTGCTCCACCATCCAGATGGTGGTTGCGCTCAAGCCGATCTACGATGCAGTCGGTATCGAGCGGATCAACGTGGCGACTTATCAATCCGTGTCGGGTTCGGGCAAAAAAGGCGTCGAGGAACTTGCGGGGCAGAGCGCGCGCCTGCTCAACGGGCAGGAGATCGAATGCACGGTGAATCCCAAACAGATCGCCTTCAACGTTGTTCCGCATATCGATGAATTCCAGGACAACGGTTATACGCGCGAGGAAATGAAACTGGTTTGGGAGACCCGCAAGATCATGGGAGACGCCGCAATCGAGATCAATCCGACCGCAGCTCGTGTTCCGGTCTTTTTCGGGCACTCCGAGGCCGTGCATATCGAAACGCGCGACAAGATCAGTGCCGAACAAGCCCGTGCCCTGCTGGCGAAAGCGCCTGGTGTCGAGGTTCTCGACGAGCGAAAGGCTGGCGGATACGCGACAGCGGCGACCGAGGGAGCCCGCCGTGACGCGGTCTTCGTGAGCAGGATTCGCGAGGATATATCTCATCCACGCGGCCTGGATTTGTGGGTTGTCAGCGACAATGTGCGTAAGGGCGCGGCTTTGAACAGTGTGCAGATTGCGGAGCACTTGCTCAATCTGTAAGCCCTTCCTACAGACAAATCCTAGTAACTAGGGTATAGTCAACGGGTTAGAGCACTCTTATAATCTGAACTCTGAGCCACGGCTCTGAACGCATGGAGTACAGGGGAAAGTTAATGCCATATAAGATCAATCTCCGGACGGCACTGTTGACGCTGGCTCTGGTAGCTGTTGCCGGTATTCCGGTAACCGCCCGCGCGCTGGGACTTGGTGAGCTGCAGAGCAATACCCGCATCGGCCAACCTTTCAGCGCCAGGATCCCGATTACCGGCGTCAGTTCGAGCGAATTGCAGGGGCTGCATATTGATTTGGCGAGTCCCGATGCCTACAAGGCCGCCAACCTGAACGTGCCGGATTACCTCTACAGCCTCAAGTTCAGCGTCGAGCAAGGCTCCAAGGGGCCTTATATCAAGGTTTCTTCTGATGAGCCCGTGAAGTTGCCTTTCCTCAATATCCTGATCAATGCACGCTGGAATAGCGGTCAGGTGACCCGTCAATACACCGTGCTGTTGAACCCGCCTGTGTTCGTTTCCGGTACACAATCACAGCAGCCGGTAACTGCGCCGAGCAGTCCTGCCCAGGTTCAACAGCCGGCAGCACAACCCCAGCCAGCTCAGCAACAATCTCCGTCTGGGCAGCAGCCGACCGAAGGCCAGCAAGCCATGGCGGCCCAGCAACCGACGCAGCCGGTTCAGCCGACGCAGACACAGCAACCGCAACAGCCTGAGCAGACGATGCCTGCGATTGCAGGCGCAAAATCCGCGAATCCGCAACAGGAAGCAACGTCTTCAGCGTCGATGCCGTCGACCTATACGGTTCAGGATGGAGATACGCTCTGGGGATTGTCGCGCCGCATGCGTTCATCCAGCGGTGTCAGCGTTAATCAGATGATGATCGCGCTCTATCGTGCCAATCCTCGTGCGTTCCGCGGAAATATCAATCGCTTGAGATCCGGGGCTGTGTTGCAGGTGCCCAGCCAGAGCCAGATTGCAGCGATTACCGCCGAGGAGGCCACGCGTATCGTCGCTCGCCAGAATAACGAGTGGCAGGGTGCAAAAGCGACCGCCCGGGTAGCGAGTAATGGCAATGCGTCTGAAAGCACCGCAAACACCGCGAGCGTTGGCTCAACCGGTCAGACTGCGGAGAGCCAGGCTTCAAATGAAGAAACAGCAGCCGAGTCCGAATCTCAAGTCAGTGAGTCTGAGCAAGCTGCCGCTGCTGGAACCGCGGGGCGCGTTGTCCTGACTACGCCTGAAGTGACGGCGAGCACTTCGGTTGCTGCCGCTCCCGGCAGTGCCGTAGCCGGTACGTCTTCTTCAGCAGCCGTGTCCGGAGCCGCCGTTGCGTCCGTGACAACTTCCAGCCAGTCGGCTGCGAATTCAACCGAGCCGGGAGCTACGGGTGCCAGCGTTGGCGGTCCTGTCAAGATTCAGAGCAATTCAATGGCTGGGCTGGCCAGCGCAGGAACCAGCGCTTCCACGGCTACAAGCGCTAATGCAAATGCTGCCGCGACAACGGCCGGCGCAAAAAGCAGCAATCAGCCCACGCAAAACGCGAACACGAATGCTGTCAATAGTGTTAATACGGTCAATTCCGTCAATACGGTCAGTACCGAGGAATCCGAAGGTAGCAGCAGTGGCTTGATGCACTGGATACAGCAGCCGAGCGGCTGGATTGTCATCGCTGTCGTGGTTCTGCTTCTTGGTGCCTTGCTGTTTTTCCTGCACCGCAAGAAGGCGAATGCCACTACCGGCGACCAGGTTATGGTAGACGAGAACCCCGTGGAAAGTGATGAGAATAGTAGGTACGATGCCGGGCCCGAGCCGTCGGGAACTATCGAAGCCGGTATTCCGCATGAAACGGAAAGCAGCATAGCGAATGTAGCTGCCGAGGCCGAATCGGCCGGAAAGGAAGAGGGCAATGATCTAGGGATAGCTACCTATATTGGGGGCCCTTCGCTCGACGTGAACAAGGTCGATGCAATAGACGAGGCGGACTTGCACGTCGGGTTCGGTGATTACAACAAGGCGGTGGAGGTACTGCGGGCGGCCATCGAGCATGATCCCTCGCGGCCGCAACTCCACAAAAAATTGCTGGATGTACTGTTTGCAGCCGGCGATGCCGCCGGGTTTGCAAACGAAGCCGCTGTCTACCGCGATCAGGTGGATGCTTCTGCCTGGGAAGAAGTCGCCGTGATGGGGCGCCAGTTGTTGCCACAGGAAGAACTCTTTGCTTCTGCCGGTACGGCTGCTGCCCAAGCCACGACGCAAGAGGCTCCAGGTAAGGCGGAAGCGGACGATTTCCTCAATATCGACCTGGACCGGCTTTCTGCCGACACGGAAGGCAATAGCGATCAGAATGAGTTTGAACGCACTATGGATGAGCTTTCCACGTTCATAGAAACCTATGTACCGGCAAGCTCGGATATGCCGGTATCCCTGCAACTGCCTCCAGAAGAGGAGCAGGCGTCGGAACCGCCCAAAACAGATGTTGCTGCCAACGTTTCTGATAATGAGCCGCTCGAGTTTACGCTCGATGACAATGATCTGCCGGCGTCGGATGCGGGCATGGCGTTGTCCTCCGAAGGAGACGATGAGTCCGGGGAAGAAAACCTGGTTGATACCAAGCTTGACTTGGCCAGAGCTTATATCGACATGGGTGATGGTGACTCGGCGCGCAGTGTATTGGAAGAGGTCATCGACGAAGGCGACGAAACGCAAACCGGTGAGGCCAAGCGTTTGCTGGGAACCCTCGCTTGAGCGCTGAACTGTTGTGTGACTGAAGTCCGGCGTTATGCGTTCGGTCTGGAATATGATGGGACTGATTTTGCCGGATGGCAAACCCAGCAGGGGCAGAGAACCGTCCAGACAGAGTTGGAACGCGCCCTGGCTATCGTGGCTGATCAGCCGGTTGATTCAGTCGCTGCCGGGCGCACCGATGCTGGTGTCCATGCGCGGGGACAGGTGGTTCACGCCGATGTGCACTGCGAGCGAACACCGAACCAGTGGCTGCGCGGTGCCAATTCCAATTTGCCGGACGATATCGCCGTCATCTGGGCATATGAGGTGGCTCCCGAATTTCATGCCCGGTACAGTGCAACGGGGCGTCACTATAGGTATCTGGTCTGCGAACGTGGACCGCGGACCGTGCTTTCTCGTAAGCGGGCGGCTTGGTCCTACCAACGGTTGAACGAAAGCCGCATGCAAGCTGCTGCGGAGTTTCTACTCGGCGAGCATGATTTCAGTGCCTTTCGCGGGGCTCGTTGCCAGGCTGTGAGCCCTGTGCGTCATTTGCGTGAACTGCAAGTAAATCGGTTAAGTCCCGAGTGGATTGCATTCGATGTGACGGCTAATGCTTTTCTCTACCACATGGTGCGCAATCTGGTGGGCACCTTATTGGCCGTTGGCCAGGGCGACGCCGGCATCGATTGGCCCGCGGAGGTTCTGCAGGCTCGGGATCGCCGGCTGGCGGGGCCTACTGCGCCGGCCCACGGCCTTACGCTGACGGGCGTCGATTACCCGGCACACTACGGTCTGCCCGGGTACGAAGGTCCGCCTGAGAGCGTAGATACGGTATGATGTTCAGTCCGCCTGAGCGATGTCATGGCCCCATGCCCAAGGCCGTAGGAGTCCGATCATGAACTGGCTACGCAAACTGGTGCCTTCCCGCATCGATTCCGATGCCCGCAAATCGAAGTCCCAGCGAGGCGTTCCGGAGGGCGTCTGGATGGGGTGCCCCTCATGCGGCGCGATGCTTTATCGTGGCGAGGTGGAGCGGAACCTCAAGGTATGCCCCAAGTGCGATCATCATATGCGACTCCATGCACGCAAGCGCATCGACATTCTGCTGGATGAAAAACCGCGCCAGGAGATCGCAGATACGGTAGTACCGGTTGATTTCCTGCGTTTCAAGGATTCCAAGCGTTACCGTGATCGTATCTCGCAGGCACAGAAAAAAACCGGCGAGAAAGATGCACTTATCGCTATGAGCGGTCGCATCAAGGGCATCCCGGCTGTGGTAACTGCGTTCGAATTCAGTTTCATGGGCGGCTCAATGGGTTCGGTCGTGGGCGAGCGCTTCGTGCGCGCCGTCAACAAGGCCATTGAACAGGATGCTGCATTCATCTGCTGTAGCGCCAGTGGCGGCGCTCGCATGCAGGAAGCACTGACCTCGCTCTTGCAGATGGGCAAGACCAGCGTTGCTTTGGCCAGATTGCGTGCCAAGGGCCTGCCCTACATCTCAGTTTTGACGGATCCGACCACCGGCGGGGTTTCGGCAAGCCTGGCTATGCTTGGCGACATCAACATTGCCGAACCGCGTGCCCTAATCGGGTTCGCCGGTCCGCGAGTGATCGAGCAGACAGTGCGCGAGACGCTTCCCGAAGGCTTCCAGCGCAGCGAATTCCTGCTGGAGCACGGCGCCATCGACCAGGTCGTCGACCGCCGCGAACTGCGCGACGTGATAGCCCGGCAAATTTCCATGCTGATGAATCTCGAGGCCGCTTGAGCGAAGCACCTGCGTCCGGCGCCACATTGAGCGCCTGGCTCGACTATCTCGACCAGCTTGATCCAAACCGCATAGAGTTGCGGCTCGAACGCGTTCGCAAGGTGTTGAGCGCTTTGCATCTCCTCGAGCCGCCGTACCGCATTTTTACAATCGGTGGCACTAACGGCAAGGGTTCCGTCGCGACTTATCTGGCAGCGATGCTGAGCGCATCCGGATATGGCCCGGTCGGTGTTTATACGTCGCCACATCTGATCGATTACCGGGAGCGCATTACCCTCGATGGGCAATGGGTCGATGAGGCAACTCTGGTTTCGGCATTCGAGGCCATCGAACGCGAACGCGGCGAGGTACCTTTGACGTACTTCGAGTTCGGCACCGTTGCGGCACTGGAGGTCTTTCGGCGCAGCGGCGTGCACGAGGTCGTGCTCGAGGTGGGTCTCGGTGGCCGTCTGGATGCGGTCAATGCCATCGACGCGGATGCGGCCGCGGTCGTCTCCGTCGATCTGGATCATCAGCAATGGCTGGGCAACGACCGTGACAGCATCGGGCGTGAAAAGGCGGGTATCTTCCGCACGGACAGGCCTGCAATCGTCGGCGACCGTTCGCCGCCGCAGGGACTGATTGACTCGGCCAATTCGCTGGGCGCGAAAATGTTACTTATCGGACGGGATTTCGATGCCGAACCGCTTGCCGAAGGCGCATGGCGGTATCGAGGGCATGCATCGATCCTCGAGCCTCTGCCAGAGCCGGGCATCTCCGGTGTCTTTCAACGCGACAATGCGGCTGTTGCTCTGGCACTTCTGGAAGCGGTCATCCCCGAAGCCCTGTCCAAGGCGGATGAGATTGGCGCGGCCCTGCACGGTGCTCATCTCGCGGGGAGATTGGAATGTCGCCTTGATCAAGAGGACGTCGAGTGGGTTCTCGATGTCGCCCACAATCCGGCTGCTGCCCGGGTATTGGCCAGGTGGCTCGCCGATGCCCCCGGTCGCCGGACCCATGCGGTTCTGGGCATGCTGGGGGACAAGGATGCGACCGAAATTACCCGGATTTTGGCACCGCACATCGATACCTGGCATCTGGCTGGTCTCGGGGGGGCTCGGGGGCAAGGTGCTGAAGAGCTTGCGGCGCGCGTGGGCGACGAGATATCAGCCCCCGTCCTGTGGGACAATATAGCCAAGGCAGTTGCGGGTGTTGCCCAAACAGCACGCCCGGGTGAACGTATCGTGATAGTCGGCTCGTTTCACACTCTGGCCGAGGCGCTTGCCACAGGCCTTATTCCAGCGGAGTACTCATGCGAGAGCGTTTGATAGGCGCGATTGTACTGGTGGTGGTTGCGATCATCGCGGTCCCGTGGCTGGTGTCGCGGGCTCATCATCCCGAAGAGGTTGTAACCCACAAGCCCTGGCCGGCCAGTGCGAGCACGCCACAGCAACCCTATGTCTTGCCGCTACGGGCGACGCACAGTGTTGCGGCCCGTAAGGGGGCGGGAGGCAGCCCCGGAACCGCGGCGAGCACGCAAACGCAAGCCAGGCCTGCACAATCGTCGGCAGCGCCGGTCACGCATGCGAAAACGCAGGTAGCCCAGGTTCCCGTCTCCCAGCCGCCGGTCAAGCAGAAATCGGCGAGTACCAAGACATCGGATATCAAACAGGGTGTGACCTCTCAGGGGTGGAGCATCCAGGCGGCGAGCTTTTCCGACGTCAAATCCGCCAGGGAATTGGCCAGCCGCCTCAAACAGGCCGGGTTCAAGGTTGGTTTGGCCTCGCATCTGGTCAAGGGCACGCGTTACTACCAAGTGCGTGTTGGCCCGTATTCCAGTGAGAAACTCGCGCGCGACGCAGTACCCGGTGTAGCCCGAATCAGCAACACCAAAGTCCTGGTACGCGCGCCCGGGAGCGACAACGGATGAATTGGGCGGATTACGTGATCCTTGCCATCATCGCCTTTTCGGCGGTGATCAGCCTGATTCGCGGTTTCGTGCGCGAGGCGTTTTCCCTCGCGACCTGGATTGGGGCTTTCGTGGTCGGCGTGATTTTTGTCGAACCGGCCTCGGGATTGTTGAGGCATTTCGTTCCCGGTCAACAGTTGCGGCTCGTGCTGGCCTTTGCGGCCCTGTTCGCCATCACCTTGCTTGTTGGTATTGCCGCCAGCCATTTCGCCGCCGCGCTGGTGCAGCGTGCCAAGCTTACCCGCGCCGATCGGGGATTCGGCCTGTTTTTCGGCATCGTCCGAGGTTATGTAGCCGTGGCTGCGCTGGTGGTCGCTGCTTCCTTTACCCATGTGCCGCAATCGAATTGGTGGCGGAACTCGTTGTTTATTCCTTTTACCCATCCGCTGGCGTCCTGGATTGCCCATAATCTGCCTACCAGCCAGCTCAAGAAGGGAGCCTGACCATGTGTGCAATCGTCGGTATCGTCAGCCGCAGTCCAGTCAACCAGGAGCTCTACGATGCCTTGACCGTACTGCAGCATCGGGGACAGGACGCGGCAGGCATCATGACTGCCGAGGATCGGCACTTTTACATGCGCAAGGCCAATGGCCTGGTGCGTGACGTATTTCGTGCCCGTCACATGCTGCGTCTGCAGGGCAACATGGGCATCGGGCATTGCCGTTATCCGACTGCGGGCGGTGCCGCGAATTCGGATGCTCAACCGCTCTATACCAATTCGCCTTTCGGTATCGGTCTGGCGCATAACGGCAACCTGACCAATGCCAAGACGCTTTCCGAGTTGATTTACAGGGCTGACCGGCGCCATCTCAACACGACCCTCGATTCGGAAGTGATACTCAATGTATTTGCTCATGAGCTGGCCCGTTGCGCCGGACTCAAGGCCAAACCGGACGATATTTTCAACGCGGTCGCCTCGGTGCATGAACGCTGCCGCGGCGGATACGCCGCCGTTGCCATCATCGTCGATCACGGGATCGTGGCCTTCCGCGACCCGCACGGCATACGGCCGCTGGTGCTGGGCCAGCGTAATGTCGACGGCGGTCCCGAATACATGGTGGCATCGGAAAGCGTGGCACTCGACATCCAGGGCTTCACCTACGTGCGTGACCTGGCGCCGGGGGAGGTCGTCTACATAGAGCAGGACGGTCGCCTGCACTCGCGCATCGTGACCGAGCAAGCCGAGTTGGTTCCCTGCCTGTTCGAATACGTCTACCTGGCGCGTCCCGATTCGTTCATGGACGGGGTGTCCGTCTATAAGGCCCGGTTGCGAATGGGGGAGAAGCTGGCGGAGAAAATCCTTTGCGAGCGACCCGATCATGATATCGACGTGGTGATCCCGATACCGGAAACGAGCCGAACCTCGGCGCTGCCGCTGGCCCAGAAACTGGGCGTGCCCTTCCGCGAGGGGTTCGTCAAGAACCGCTATGTAGGACGCACTTTCATCATGCCGGGGCAGGAAGAGCGCCGACGTAGCGTGCGCCAGAAGCTCAATGTTATCGACCTGGAATTCAAGGACAAGACGGTGCTATTGGTGGACGACTCCATCGTGCGCGGCACCACCTCGCGCCAGATCGTCGAGATGGCCCGTCAGGCCGGTGCCAGGAGGGTCTACCTCGCATCGGCCGCACCGCCGGTGCGTTACCCCAATGTCTACGGTATCGACATGCCCGTGGCCAGCGAGTTGATCGCGCACGAGCGCAAGGTCGAGGAGATCAATGCTTATATCGGTTCGGATTGGCTGATTTATCAGGACCTTGATGCACTCGCTGACGCCGTAAAGGAGGGTAATCCGAGGCTCAAGCATTTTGAGGATTCCTGCTTCAGCGGCAACTACATCACCGGCGACGTCACCGATGATTATTTAGCCGAATTGGCGGAAGAACGTTCCGATGCGGCCAAAAAAGCGCGAGAGCGGGCTGATTTGGCTGACGTGCTGAACGAGGACTGAGAGACCCATCATGGCTTCGGCGCGTCCCGATGACGCTCGATCCATGCTCCAATCATTATTCGCGGAGGCAGTAGCGGCCGTGCGTGGCGACCGTCTCGCAGCCACTGCTCTGAAGGGCGCGCGCGCGCATCACGTGATTGCCCTGGGAAAGGCGGCCGAAGCGCTTGCGCACGGAGCCTGGCGGGTGTTGGGGGATCAGATCGATTCCGGATTCATGGCCTTGCCGAAAGGCTACGAAACCGGTGAGCTCTCCGCAAATGCGCCCTTCGAGCGCCATATCGGCGCTCATCCCTTACCGGACGATTCGAGCCTCGCCGCGGGTGCGGCACTGGCTCGTTACGCCACTGAATGCCCTGATGGCGCGCCGGTCACCGTTTTGGTATCGGGCGGCGCATCAGCTTGTGTAGAGCATCTCGTTGAAGGCGTGGATCTCGCTTTGCTGCGCCGTGTAAATGCCTGGGCATTGCGAGGCGGACTAGCCATTGACCAGATCAATGCAGTGCGGGCCCGTTTCTCGCAGCTCAAGGGAGGGGGGCTTGCACGTTGGCTGCAACGCTGCGAGATCCGGGCTTACGTGCTTTCCGATGTGCTGGAGGGCGGGGAACGTTGGGTTGGAGGATCGCCTCTCGTTCCCGTAAACGATGAGTTGCCGCCATTACCGGGCTGGCTGCAGCACATCGTGGACGGTATGCCCCAAAGGGCCCGTGTTCAACCGGTAAGGCTTGATAGGTTGGGAGGCAATTCCGAGGCCGTACGGACAGTGTGTGAGGCTGGTGCCGAGCACTGCGGCACGTTGACTGGAGATACGGCAGCGGCCGCTGACGAGCTTGTGAACTTTATCGAGCAGTCGCCGCCCGGTCTGTATGTCTGGGGCTCTGAAACCACGATCAAGCTGCCCAGGGCGCCCCGCGAAGGTGGCCGTTGCCGCCATCTGGCCTTGGCCGTGGCACGATCGCTCGCCGGTCGCGAGGACTGGACGCTGCTTGCAGCCGGCACGGACGGCTGGGATGGAACGGACGGGGTGGCCGGAGTCTGCGTCGACGGCCGTACCATCGCCCGGGGCAAGGATCGAGGTCGTGATGCCAGTGAAGACTTACACCATGCGGATAGCGGCGGGTTCTTTGTTGGCAGCGACGAGAGGATCGTAACAGGGCCCACGGGAACCAACGTCAACGATCTCGTGATCCTGCTCAAGCGTTAGCCCAAGGGAGGCGATACGGGAGCATCGACATCCTCCCATCCTGTATTCTTTATGGAAATCTCGCAAAGGCGCCAAGGCGCCAAGGCGCAGAGATTATGGGTGAAAATCGCTATCCCTTGACGGTCTTTGCGTCTTTGCGAGAGTCATCCTGAAAAAAGGCATCGCGGCGGGGACCGCCGCTCCCACGGACTTTCCGTTGAACGTTGCGGTCGTTGAGAGGATTCCCAGCCGGCTGCTCAATGGCCGGGGAGGGAGAGGCTGCTCAGCTCGACGCCTTGGGTATTGATGCGTAGCACGCTGCCCTGTTCATACCAGTCGCCGAGCACGATGCGTTCGCGTGTCTCGCCGTCGACCTCGATACGGTGTATATGCGGCCGGTGGGTGTGGCCATGGATCATGCGCGGTATGGCGTGCGTGCGAAATGCGTCCGCTACTGCGTCCGCATTAACGTCCATGATTTCCGCATCCAGTGTCTGACCGCGGGTACGGCTGTGCTCTCGGGCTTGCGCGGCCATCATTCTGCGCTCGTCTAGCGACTTTTCCAGGAATGCCTTTTGCCAGTCCGGATCGCGGACCATGGCGCGGAAAGTTTGGTACTCGGTATCGTCCGTGCAGAGCACATCGCCGTGCAGGAGCAGGCTGGGGGTGCCATACAGATCGAGACGGACGGGTTCGGTGAGCAGGGTCATGCCTGCCCGGCGGGCGTAGTCCTCACCCAGCAGGAAGTCGCGATTGCCCACCAGGAAATAGACGGGGACGCCGGAGTTGGAAAGATCGGCCAGTGCCGCAGCCACCCGGGCATGATGCGGATCCGGGTCGTCGTCGCCCAGCCAAGCTTCGAACAAGTCGCCGAGGATGTAGAGCGCCTCCGCCTTGCGTGCTTCACCCGCGAGAAAGGCCAGGAACAAGTCCGTAATTGCAGGACGGGAGGCGTCCAGGTGCAGATCGGATATGAACAGCGTGCTCACGAACCAGCCTTGTGTTTCAGCACGATCACTTTCTGAATAACTACCGGTAGTTGCGGAACCTCGTGTTTGAGCGGACCTCCCGGACCCGTGGGTATGGACGCAATATCGTCGATGACTTTCATGCCGCGGATCACCTTGCCGAAGACCGCGTAGCCCCAGCGATTCGGCTGCGGGTCCAGCTTTTTGTTGTCAGCCAGGTTGATATAGAACTGTGATGTGGCCGAATGGGGTGCCGTCTCACGCGCCATGGCGATGGTGCCGCGCACGTTCGAGAGGCCGTTACCGGATTCATTCGGAATGGGCTTGCGGGTTTTCTTTTCTTTGTAGTTGGTAGTGAAGCCGCCGCCCTGGATTACGAACCCGGGTACGACGCGATGGAAAATGGTGCCATTGTAGAAACCGCTGTGCACGTATGCCAGGAAATTCTTGACCGTGAGCGGCGCGCGCTGGGGATCGAGTTGGACAACGAATTTGCCCTCCGTGGTCACGAATTCGACTACGGGCTTGACCGGCGGCGGAGTCAATGAAACGGGTGCAGGCGGAGCGCCGGCAGAGGCGGCGGCGGCGGAGACCGCAAGGACAATGCCGAGTACCAGGGAGACGGATCGCTTCATAGTCGATAGGCCCGAAAATAAAAACGCCCTGCATACTAACCCAACCCCGGCCGGTCCTGCACCCGGCATCCAGGGGAATGGTCGGGTAATTGCCGGTATGCGTAACAGGGGGGCGTATGCGAAAATTACGCCTTCGGGGCCTGTCGGGCCGTCACTCGCTTACTTATCACGGATGCCATGACCCGCACGCGTTTTGCTCCCAGCCCGACCGGCCGCCTCCATCTGGGTAATGCCCGGACGGCGCTTTTCAGCGCTCTGCTAGCGGCACACGAGGGCGGTAGTTTCATCCTCCGCGCAGAAGATACGGATAGCGCGCGCAGCAGCGAAGAGCATTTCGAAGGCATGCTCGAGGATCTGCGCTGGTTGGGTCTGCGGTGGGATGAAGGTCCCGACGTTGGCGGCCCCAATGGTCCGTATCGTCAGCGCGAGCGCGCCGGCATTTATGCCGATTATTGCGAACGGCTGGAACGGGCGGGCCAGGTTTACCCCTGTTTTTGTACGCCAGAAGAGTTGGCCGCGGAGAGAGAGGAAGCGCTTCGCAAGGGTCAGGCGCCCCGTTACTCGGGCCGCTGCGCGCGGCTTACTGTGGAACAGGTCAATGATCGCCTGGCGGCTGGTGAACCCGCTTCATTGCGTTTTCGTGTTCCGCCGGGATCCAAGCTCATTTATCGGGATATCGTGCGTGGCGAGCAGCAGGTCGACACCGATACGCTGGGCGATTTCGTCATCCGGCGCTCGGACGGCACGACGCCGTTCTTTTTTGCCAATGCGTTGGACGACGCGCTTATGCAGGTCACGCATGTACTTCGCGGAGAAGATCATCTGGCCAATACGCCGCGCCAGCTGTTGTTGCTGAAAGCATTGGAGCTCGATGCGCCGCATTACGGACATTTGCCCCTGGTGGTCGATGACTCGGGCAAGCCCTTGTCGAAGCGCAATGCCAGCGTCGGTCTGGCGGAATTACGTGAAAAGGGTTGGTTGCCGGCTGCAATCACCAATTATCTCTTTCGACTGGGCCATGCCTCAGAGAAGAGTGACCTCCTGGACTGGGACGCGATGGTCAAGGCCTTCGATCCGGAGCGCCTCGGCCGCTCGAGCGCACACTACGACGAAGCCCAGCTCGCTCACTGGCAGCATCTGGCCATTGCGGCACTGGATGCGGAAACCGCTGCTGCCTGGAGTGGCGTGGATTTTGCGCAGCGTGAACCATTTTGGTCGTTGGTCCGCGAGAATATTTCCAGGCGCGAGGACGTGGCCGGCTGGTTGGAGGCGCTGAGCTCCGAACCGCCACTCGATGCCGATGCGGTTGCCATACTGGGAGATTCTGCGCCCGAGCTTTGGCAGGTCGCGGCCGAATTGGCGGGAGAGGACGATTTCGGTCTCGTGACCAGTGTTCTGCGCGAACGGACCGGACTCGGCGGCCGCCGTCTCTTCAAGCCATTGCGTGCTGCCCTGACGGGGCGCCATGACGGCCCTGAATTAGTCCGGTTATGGAGCTGGTTTTCTTCCGCTGAACGCAGCGCACGTATCAAGCGTGCCGCAAACCTGAAACAGTGATCGAACAGTAATGAACCATCCGCCTCTACAGATCTACAATTCCCTCACCCGTACCAAGGCGGTTTTCGAGCCCCGCAAGCCGGGTCACGTGGACATGTATGTCTGCGGAGTCACGGTGTATAACGACAGCCATCTGGGGCATGCCCGCATGCTGGTCGTGTTCGACATTGTGGTGCGTTACCTTCGTGTGCGCGGCTACAGTGTCCGTTACGTCCGCAATATCACCGACATCGATGACAAGATCATCAAGCGGGCGACGGAAAACAAGGAAGACTGGAGAGAGCTGGCCGAGCGTTACACGCAGCGACTGCATGAGGACGAGCGGGCACTGGGTCTGCTGGAGCCCGATGCCGTGCCGCGTGCCACCGGGCATCTCGATGAAATCGTTGCCATGATCGGCCGGTTGATCGAGAAGGGCTATGCCTACGTGGCCGATAACGGCGACGTGTATTACTCGGTCAGCCGCTTCGCCGATTACGGCAAGCTTTCCGGACACAAGCCCGAGTCTCTGCGCGTGGGCGCGCGGGTCGAGCCGGGTGAGGCCAAGCACGACCCGCTTGATTTTGCGCTGTGGAAAGCCGAGAAGCCCGGAGAGCCGGCCTGGGATGCTCCATGGGGACGAGGACGTCCCGGATGGCATATCGAGTGTTCGGCCATGTCCACACATGAGTTGGGCAACCATTTTGATATCCATGGCGGCGGACTGGATCTGAAGTTTCCGCACCACGAAAACGAAATCGCCCAGTCCGAGGCCGCGACCGGGGAAACTTTTGCCGACTTATGGATGCACAACGGTTTCGTCGAAGTCGGTTCGGAAAAAATGGCCAAGTCGCTGGGCAACTTCACGACCGTTCGCGAGCTGCTGGAACACTGGCCGGGCGAGACGCTGCGTTTCTTCATCGCGACGAGCCACTACCGCAGCCCGTTGTCCTACACCCCGGATCGCATCAGCGAGGCCCATGCGGGTCTTTCGCGGCTTTATCTCGCTCTGCGCGGCCTCGATCTCGAGAGAGTGACGCCTGACGAGGAGACCGCCGCGCCCTACGTCAAACGCTTCCACGTAGCCATGAGCGATGACTTCAATACACCGGAAGCGCTCGCTGCCCTGTTTGATCTGGGACGCGAGATCAATCGTCGGCGGGAAGCGGGCGAGCCTGCCGAATCGTTAGCTGCGACGTTACGGAATCTGGCCGCGCCTCTTGGGCTGCTGCAAATGGATCCCGACACCTTCCTGCGCTCCGGTGATGGAGGCGAAATCAGCGCGGAACAGATCGAAGGCCTGCTGGAAGAGCGGCGGATGGCGAGAGCCAACCGCGACTTCAAGCGGGCCGATGAAATTCGCGATCAGTTGACGGGGCTCGGCATTGTCCTGGAGGACACGGCTTCCGGGACTTTGTGGCGCCGCGGCTGACTTTTGCCGTAAATAAACACATACAAGAGCAAAGCGCTTCCTGCTCAGGCACATTTGCGCAAGAAGCCGGTCTATACTTCGGTAAAAGATGGCGATTGCCGCCAAAGCTTCAACCGGAGTGTCATCCAATGGCAAGCAGGCATCTATTTATCGGCTCCCTTGCACTCTTCGTCATGGCGGCTGCCATGCCCACGCAGGCACACGATTTATCCTTGGGAGACGGCAAGATATCGTCCAGTCCCAAGGTTGGGTATTTAATGTCTTGCCAGCAGCACTGGCGGCGACCGGTCATGCATGGCGGCCCCTGGATTCACGGCGCTGAATGGAATCCGGCGCAAAAGCCGAGTGTGGAAGGGCATGTGGTCTGGCCCGACAGCCATATTTCCATCCGAACCGAAGGCAATGAGCGCGTGATCGTCGCGAACAATCTGCCGGACCATGCGACGGGTGTGTTTCCAATCAGTTCTTCCGACCCGGCGTATCAATACGACCGCAACCCCAACTCGATTCGAGCTCAGAATATTCTGCTGCGCCTGCCTTTGCATCCCGAAGCAGCTGCACAGCCAAGTTGCGTTCCGATGGGCATGATCGGCTTCGCGACTGACGGCGTGGCCATCTACAACGCGGTTGACGATGGCGGCGCGGATGCGGTTGCGCACGAGGTCCAGGATCATTGCAACGGCCACCCTCAACACAACGGGCAGTATCACTATCACGGACCGTCGCCCTGTATGCCGAATGAGAAAACCTCGGGGCTGGTCGGTTATGCGCTGGACGGTTTCGGTATTTACGGCATGCGGGACAGGACGACCGGACGCATCCTGCACGACAGCGACCTGGACGCCTGCCACGGTACGACCAGTCCTGTGCTCTGGAATGGCAAGGTTGTCGACATGTATCACTACGTACTGACGCAGGAATACCCCTATACGGTGGGCTGCTTCCGCGGCACGCCGGTGAGCGCGGATTTCGCCCGGCGCCAGCTACAGCAAATGCATCACCAGGAGCCCAATATGGAGAGGTCGGCCGGCGGACGCAATCACGGTGCTGGGACTCTGACGCGGGCGGCGGGTATTCTTGGCGTATCGCCACAGGCCCTGCGTTCGGCCTTGGGGCCGCCACCGCCGGACTTGCCTGCGGCGGCCCGCAAACTGGGTGTCTCGACACAGGCCTTACGCGATGCGCTTCGACAAGCCCGATCCGAAGGCAGGGCCGATCATCGTCATTAAGGGAAAGTGAGTAATGTCCTACAAAGCGATTAATCTCGGGAACAAGTTCGGAAAATTCTCCGACTACTGGTCACCCCGCGTCGTCGCCGAAATGAATGACTACCAATTCAAGTTGGCGAAGATTAAAGGTGAATTTGTCTGGCATCGGCATGCGGACACGGATGAAGTATTCATTGTCCTGGAGGGCGCCATGAAGATCGAATTGCCGGATGGTGAGGTTTCTCTCGAAGCAGGCGAATTATTCGTGGTGCCCCGGGGAGTCGAGCATCGGCCTTCGGCGGAGATGGAATGCCGCATTATGCTGGTAGAGCCGCGCGGTGTCGTGAATACCGGCGAGCCGGCCGGTGAACTGACAGCCGAAAACGATGTCTGGATATAGTGAAGCCGAACCAAGAGGAAGAGCGTGTATTACATCGTGGAATCTGACAAGCCTTTCGCACGAGCCGTCGAGGACTTGCAAGAGGCTGTCGTGCGCAATGGCTTCGGTGTCCTCCATGTACATGACCTGGGCACGACCTTGCGGAGCAAGGGCGTGGATTTCGGCGAGGAGTGCAAGGTGTTCGAGGTGTGCAATCCTGTGCAGGCGGGCCGCGTGCTGACGGCCGACATGCGCTTGAACATGGCCTTGCCGTGCCGCATCTCGGTCTATACGGAAGGCGGCAAAACCCGGATCGGCATGATCAAGCCGGCACAAATGCTCTCCGGCCTGTCCGATGATCCCGAGCTGCGGGATGTGGCCGACGAGGTCGAGATCAAGACGGCCCGGATGATCGACGAGGCCAAATGAGGTAAAGCAAATGTCATGCAGCTGTCTTTTACGGTCCTTTAATGCAATCACCTCTTCATTGCCTGCGGGCATGACGCGTTCCTGACGGAGGGTTCCCATGATTTATTCAAGCATTACCGACGCGATCGGGCGCACGCCGATCTTTCGTATCAACCGCCTGGCTCCTGAAGGCGTGGAAATGTACGTCAAGGCAGAGGCATTCAATCCCGGCGGCTCGGTCAAGGATAGGCTCGCCTACGCGATTATTCGAGACGCGGAAGAGCGGGGCACACTCAAGCCCGGTCAGACCGTCGTTGAAGCGACATCAGGCAACACGGGGATCGGCCTGGCCATGGTCTGCGCTGCGCGTGGCTACCCCTTCGTGGCCTTCATGACCGAGACTTTTTCGGTGGAACGCCGCAAGCTCATGCGCGCCTATGGCGCCAAGGTCGTCCTGACCCCGGCGTCGATTCGCGGCACGGGCATGATCGAGCTGGCGAAGGACTATGCTGAAAAGCACGGCGCATTCCTGGCGCGCCAGTTCGAAAATGAGGCCAACCCGGCATTCCATCGCCAGACCACCGCGTCGGAAATTCTTTCGGACTTTGCCGGCCGGCGCCTGAACTGGTTCGTGTCCGGCTGGGGCACGGGCGGCACGCTGACGGGCGTGGGCGAAATGCTCAAGCTGGCGCGGCCCGAGGTCAAGACCATCGCTGTCGAGCCGGCCAGTGCGGCCATGCTCAAGGGCGAGGAATGGAACCC
>Ga0307440_1000145_pt1 | contig 31487 bp, 20 predicted proteins | sample SalMarWE160410MG_FD_202150 | JGI IMG/M metagenome (GOLD analysis project Ga0307440, IMG submission 202150) | Salt marsh sediment microbial communities from the Plum Island Ecosystem LTER, Massachusetts, United States - WE1604-10 | ecosystem: Environmental > Aquatic > Marine > Intertidal zone >...
AAGGCATAGGCGCATCCGTGCTTTCAACGTTTAACTTGCATCCGTATGTAAAGCACCCGGTTTGATTTGCAAGACCCCCTCGCCCCGCATCTTTCCCTGCCTTGACAACAACAAATTTGCGGTTAGCTTTAAATTAAGATCATGCACTGATTTCTTTTCTGTTTATCAATCATAAGGAACATGGACAATGCGTCGTGCAATCATCATATCAACACTGTTCGGACTTGTAGCCGGCGTGCCGTCAACGGGCCTTGCGCAGTCGGGGAGGTGGAGCCCGAAAAGAGGGTGATCCTATTGTCAAAATACATCAGACACCCCATTGTTTTACCGTCTCATCAAAACGATATCGAAGTGAGGTAAAGGGTGTCAGCCCGTTATCATCGCCTTATTACTCCACCGAAGCCCCGTTGCGAAATTTTGTGGATCGGACCGGGGATACACCGTACATGATATCATGTGGCCATGGGTGATTGACTCCCGTAGCCGGACAATCAACAGCGCAAAGAAGGAGGATGTTCATGACCCCGAAGCATCCTTTTATTAAGCGATGGGCAGTCCTGGTTCTCGCGCCGCTCATGCTCCTGCCGGCACTGCCGCCAATTCCGGCCAGGGCATCGACCGACGGGCCGCCATCGGCGTTGCGGGAGGCGCAGATCCCGATCGATGGGTGGCCGAAGAAGACGAAAATCAACGGCAATACCCTTACGATATACCAACCACAGGTCGAAAGCTGGAAAGGTGACGTCTTGGAAGCGCGTGCCGCGGTGGCGGTGGAGACGCCCGCCGCACCGGCCCCGACCTATGGCATGATAAGGTTTACCGCTCGAACCGAGGTCGACAAGCCAGCCGGCATGGTGACACTCGCCGACTTCCGTTTGACAAAGGCGATCTTTCCGGACGACCAAGGAAAGTCGCGCCAATACAAGACCGCGCTCAGCACTTTCGCATCGAACAAACGGCCGATGACCATTGCATTAGAGCGCCTGGAGGCCAACCTATCGGTCACCCGGGCGATCTACGGGGTGGAGCGTCAGCCGATCGCCAACGCCCCGCCGCGGATCATCGTCAGTGAGACACCGGCGCTTCTGGTGCTCGTGGACGGCAAACCGACATTGCGGCAACTTCCCGGTACGGATTTTCTTCGCGTTATCAACACGCGGGCGCTGATCCTCCTGGACAAATCAAGCGGGCGATATTTCCTTTACACGGTGGGCCATTGGTTCGAAGCGCGCGACATCCAAGGTCAGGAGCACCCCCTGACTGTTGATCGGCCGCGCCTGGAGGAAGCTAAAAAAGTTGCCGAAAAGACCGGACAGGTCAGCCTTATGTCGAATTCCGAGGCGAAGAAGGCTTTCGGCGACACAACGCCCAGGATCTATGTCAGCCTCAAACCGGCATCACTTGTAGTTCTGAGAGGTCAGCCGCAAATGCAGCCCATCGCGAATACGGGGCTGCTCGAAGTCAGCAACACCACGACCGACTTCTTCCTCAACACCGGCGATCAAAAATATTACGTGCGCCTTACCGGAAGATGGTTCAGGGCGCCGAACCTGAACGGCCCATGGGACTTCGTGGCTGCGAATGCGCTGCCCAAGGACTTTGCGAAAATCCCCGCCACACATCCGAAAGCCGACGTTCTCGCCTCTGTCGCCGGCACGCCGCAGGCCAAAGAGTCGCTGATCGCGAACAGCATCCCCCAGACGGCGACGGTAAATCGGAACAAAGCGACCCTTAGGGTGACGTACGACGGTAAGCCCAGATGGCGGTCGATTCCGGGCACGCCACTTTCGTATGCTGCAAACGCGCCAATCCCCGTAATTCGGGTCGATGGCAAAAGCTATTATGCCGTGCATAACGGGGTGTGGTTTGTTGCGACTTCGCCGGGCGGGGTGTGGGCTGTGGCGGCATCGGTGCCGGCGGTGATCTACACCATCCCGCCCTCCTCTCCGATGCATTATGTCACCTATGTGCGGGTGTACGGCGCAACAGCATCCACCGTGTATGTCGGCTATACGCCGGGCTACATGGGCACCGTCGTCGCGCCCACCGGCGTCGTGGTTTTCGGAACCGGGTACGCATATAGGCCGTGGATTGGTTCCGTCTACTATCCACCGCCGGCCACTTACGGTTACGGCGCAACTATTGCGTATTCGAGCTGGGGCGGATGGGCAGTAGGCTTCGGGTTCGGCTACCCGGTCTATCCGCCGTACTGGGGTCCGTATGCCTATGGAGCGGGCTTTGCCGCCGGTATGGCGTTCGGGGCAGCCGCATGGGGCTGCTGCTGGTACGGCAGCTATAACGTGACAATCAATAATGTCTATCACCACTGGAGCGCCGGCACGGTCACCACATCCAAGGGGACCTACCATTACGCACGCGCCGGCCACACTTCGGAGGTGAAGGGGCCGGAGGGTAACCGTTACGTCGACCACAACGGCAACGTCTATCGTAAAGAAAACGGCCAGTGGCAACATTACCAGAACGGTAGCTGGAACAACATCAACACCCAGCAAGTCAAGCAACAGGCGAGCGATCGCATGAACGCGGCGCGCCAAAAAGATTCCACACTGGGAAGCGCCGGCTCGCAGAGCCGGTTGCTCGACCGTATGCAATCGGCACGAGAAAACGGTGAAAACCGTTTTCAGCAATTCCGATCCAAGAGCGGATTCTCGAACTTTCGCAACAGCGGATTTTTTACCGATATGCACAGCCGATCCGGGGAAGGGAGTCTCGGCGGGCATCAATGGGGAGGCGGCCGGCTTGGGAGCTTTCGGGGCGGCGGCTTCGGCGGCTTCGGCGGCGGCTTCCGCCGATGACGGCTTCGATGGAGGAGAGGATGCCCCGTTTAGCGGTGCCGCATCAGCTGGCTGTTCGTTGCCCGGTTGCGGAAAGGAGAGCATCATCACGTACTCGATCCGGATGGTGGATAAAACCGTCTGATCGGTAGAATTGGTTTGACAACCTTGTCCCTGAGGATCATATAATTGAAGGAGAACCTGACGATGAAAAAATTCAGCGCTTTTTTTGTGTGTTTTGCGGTGCTTCTCTTATGGCTGATGCCGGTTTCCGTTTCAGCTCAGCAAGAAGGAGTGGAAGAGTTACGGCAACTCATGGAAAATACGACGCCCGAGCAGCGGGCGCAATTCCAGGACCGATGGATGAAAAAGGCCCTTGATCTTAGCAACGACCAAGTCGCAAAAGTCGGCAAAATAAATCTTCGCACTGCAAAGCAAATGCAGTCAATTTACGAGACCCCTGAGGGGAGATTCAGAAAATTCCGGCAACTCATGAGAGCAAGAGACGCCAAAGACAGCGAACTGCGGAATGTGTTGACAGGAGCGCAATTCTCGAAATACCAGGCCAAAAAAGAAGAAATGTGGCAAAAAATGCATACAATGCGTAAAATGAAATGATGCAAAGAATAAAACGTCCTACCCGCTGTTAAAAACGAGTCCTTATCAATTAATAACAAGTTCCTATCCTTTTACCAGACATGGAAACTTCTTAAAGACAAAGGAGGGTTGCATGATTCGGTCGGCAGTAGTGCGCACACTTTTGGCTTTGGTCGTGTTCGCCTGGTGTTCGGAAGCGGCAACAACGCGAGCGGGAGTGTTGACGCTGGACAATGCGCTTGAATTGGCCATGCAAAATAATCTCAAGGTGGAAAACGCCGGGCTGGAGGTGGGCAAAGCCGGAGACAGCGTCGCCGCGGCCCGCACCCGGCGTCTGCCGTCGTTCAATCTGACGGTGCTGGAGAAGAGAAATCTCACCGAAGAGAGTTATGAATTCAAGCAAGGCGTTTTCGGCACATACCCGGGAATCGGACCTATTCCGGCAAACGACACCGAAATCGAAACGCATCCGGGCTTCACCACCATTATGGAAGCCAGTTTGGAACAACCGCTTTTGCAGCTTTACCGCATCAATCTGAACATCGAGCAGCGTGAAACCAAGCAGGCAATAACCCGGCAGGAATTGAGAGCCCAGCGGCAGCGTGTGGCCAACGACGTCAAGCAGGTGTACTATAAGCTGCTCCAAACAAAAGGCGCGCTTCGGGCCATCGATGAATCCATCGTCTTTTACCGCAATCTGGACCAATTGCTTGAGCGGTATCTCGCTGAGGGAACGGTCCTCAAATCCGAAAGCCTGGAGGCGAAAACGCGCCTGGCCAAGTCGGAATATGACGCGCTCACCCACCGAAACGACCTGGCAACCGAAAAAGAAAAACTCAACCATCTCATTGGGCGTGATATCTCCGTTGCGTTCAAGGTCAGCCCGGTTCCCGAAAGCACCGTTTACGACGTCGACCTGGAAGCGGCCCAAGCCCTTGCACTGCAACAACGGCCTGAAATAAAAGAAGCGGATCTAAAAGTCCGACACGCCGAATACGATCGGCGCATCAAACAGTCGGCGTACATTCCCGATCTCTCATTCAAAGCCAGCTACTATACGCCGTTCAACACGGAACTTTTGCCCCGAAACGTGGCTTCGGTGGGCCTCTTTTTGAGATGGGAATTTTTTGACTGGGGTCGCAAAGGGGACAAGTTGGCGGAGACATGCAAGGCGGTAAAACAGGCAGACAACGCGGTCCGCCAGACCAAGGACAACGTGATCATTGAAGTGAACCACCAGTACCGAAAATTGCAGGAATCCCGGGTCCGGTTAAAGGTGGCGCGACTGTCACGGGACACCGCCAAAGAAAAATTGCGCGTCGCCATGGACCAATACAAACATAAGGCGGTGTTGCTGAAAAGCGTTCTGCAGGATGAAACGTCACTGGCGGAGTCGAATCGTCAATACGAAGATGCACTGTTGTCATTTTGGAAAGCCAAGGCCGATTTCGAAAAGGCCATCGGGGAGGAATGAATGAAAAACGCTGTCTTATGGTTGATCGGTATTCTGGCATGCGTATCGGCAATGGCGGGCTGTTCCCGGGAAGACGTTTATGAGAAGCCGTTGAAGCCCGTTCGCGTAGCGGCCGCAAAGCCGTATTCGGGAAGTCGCGGAATACGATATTCGGCTTCCATTAATCCGTACAGCCAGGTGAATATGGCGTTCAAAGTCAGCGGTTACGTGCGAGCGATCCTCCGGAAACAGGGCGCCGATGGGCGCACGCGCGACGTGCAGGAAGGTGACCGGGTAACGGCTAACACCGTTTTGGCATGGGTGCAGGATAGCACCTATGTGGATAAAGTGAACCAGGCAAAGGCTCAATTGGCCGGGAATCTGGCCGCGTTGAAGAAAGCCCGTCTTGACTTTGCTCGTGCAAAAAGCCTCTACGCGACCCAAAGCCTTACCAAACCCGACTACGATGCCGCCGTTGAAGAACTCAGCGTGGCCATAGCGCAGGTGAATGCGTCCAAAGCGCAATTGAAGGCGGCAAAGACAAACCTCGACTATTGTAAACTAAAAGCCCCGATGGGGGGCGTCATCCTGTCACGGAACATCGAAGTGGGGGCATTGGTGGCGCCGGGAACCGTCGGCTTCGTCTTATCGGATACGTCTTCGGTAAAGGCGGTGTTCGGCGTCCCCGGATCCATGCTAAACACGCTTAAGCTTGGTAAACTTCTGGCGATCCGAACCGAGTCGGTGCCCAACATAAAATTCCAAGGCCGGATCACGGCCATTTCCCCTGCCGCAAATACGAAAAGTCGTGTTTTTGAAGTGGAAATCACGATTCCCAACCCGCAAAACCAACTGAAACCCGGAATGATCGGCGCTTTGGAGGTGGAAGGTTCTACAGCACCGGAATTTATCGTGGTGCCGTTGAGTGCCGTCGTGAGATCCTCATCCGATCCCACCGGCTATGCCCTCTTTGTTGTCGAAGGTTCCGGAGGCAGGCAAGTGGCTCGAATTCGCAACGTGAAACTCGGCGGCGTATTGGGGAATATGATCGCCGTAGACCAGGGCGTCAAGGCCGGTGAGCGGGTCATCATTGCAGGCGCAACCATGGTCGTAAATGGCGAAAAGGTGCGGGTGATACCTTGAATTGATTGGAAGATTCCATGGCCCACAAAAGTGACGATGAAATTGTCCGAACGACGCACAACACGGCGCGTTTTTTTACCGAAAACAGAAGTATATCCTGGGTTTTGCTCCTTGGTGTGATCCTCTGGGGAATCTATGGATATATGAATATCCCCAAGCGCAAAGACCCTTACATCCCGGTGAGGCAAGCCACCGCCGTAACGCCCTGGCCCGGCGTCAGCGCGGAAAAAGTCGAACAACTGGTGACGCGACCGGTGGAGGAGAAAATTGCGGAAAATTCCGCCATCCACAAACCCGGTCCCACTGAATTCGGCATCAAATCCACCACGCTCCCCGGCCTTTCCATTGTTCAGATTCAACTTGGAGAAAATATCTCCGATACCCAAAAGGAGTTCAACAACATTAACCTCAGGCTGAACAGCCTCAATGACAGTCTGCCCCAGGGGGCGGGCCCTATACAATTCAATAGCGGCTTCGGCGAAACAGCCGCGTTAATGCTCACCGTGGCCAGCCCTAAAGAGAGCGGCGTGGAAATCTCATTGAGGGCCCGCGAGATCAGAAAAGCCATCGAACAGATTCGATCCCTGACCCCTCATGGGAAAACAAACACCAGGATGGCGGTGGTCGCGGCGTTTCCGAAATCCGACGATACCCGGATACCCGCTCGGATGCGCGATATGCTTTCCCGGGCCTTGGCTTACGCCAAGCTCGCCAGTGATATCCTGCCCATCCAGGGACCGGGATATGTGGGACTCGACGCCAACATGCACGCCGATGAAAAAACCATCCTGGCATTTGTTCATCAGTTCACTCAAAATGGGTTGGGCTTATCGGGGATCTATCCCGATGTTTGGCCGCCGGTGGTGATCCGCGACCCAAAGGAAACCGAATCCGAACTTTCCCGGGTGGCCGGTGATAAATACAGTTACGCAGCCCTTGACGATATTACGGGTCTCATGAAAAGGGTCTTGCTGACCGTCCCCCAGGTATCAAAGATCCAGCGCTCGGGCGTTCTCCCGGAGCGGGTGTATCTCTCCTATTCCCAGGAACGGCTCGCCTCCTACGGTGTGCAGCCGTCCAACATCAAGGCCATCCTCAACGCGCGTAACATAACCCTTCCCGGCGGTGTGCTGCAGGTCGGAGACAACAATCTCATCATCGATCCCTCGGGTCAGTTCACCAGCGCCAAGCAGATCGGCGACGTGATCATCACCAACACGTCCGCCGGAACACCGGTGTATTTACGGGATCTTGTATCCATATATCGGGGCTACCAAAGCCCTCCGACCTTCCTCAATTTCTATACCTTCAAAGATGCCAAAGGCTGTTGGCATCGAACCCGCGCCATTACACTGGCCGTACAGATGCGCGCCGGAGAACAAATCGGCGAATTCGGGAAAAACATTGACGCGGCGATAACGAAACTGAAGCAGGATTTGCCCGATGGTCTCATCATCGCCAAAACCTCCGACCAACCGCGCCAGGTCCGGGAAAACATCGATCTCTTTATGACCGCACTTTATGAGGCGATTGCCCTGGTGGTTTTCGTGTCGCTGCTCGGTTTCTGGGAATGGCGCTCCGCCTTGCTCATGGCCATTTGTATCCCTATTACCCTGGCCATCACCTTTGGGATGATTTTCTCGCTGGGGATCGATTTGCAGCAGGTCTCCATTGCAACCCTGATTATCGCGCTGGGGTTGCTGGTGGACGATCCCATCGTCGCCGGCGATGCCATCAAGCGCGATCTGGCTGAAGGCCACCCATCGCTGGTATCCGCCTGGCTGGGCCCCACAAAACTCGCCAAAGCAATCATGTTTGCGACCATTACCAATATCGCCGCCTATCTGCCGTTTCTCCTGCTGCCCGGGAATACGGGGACCTTTCTCCGCAGTCTGGCAATCGTCATGGCATGTACACTCATCGCTTCGCGTCTTGTCTCCATGACCTTTCTCCCGCTGCTGGGATACTACTTGCTGAGACCGTCCAAAAGAGCCGAGCGCTCCATCGAGGAGCGCAGCGAGAAAGGATTCACGGGATTTTACTACAAGGTCGGTCATTTCGCCGTCGATCACCGCTGGCTCGTATTTCTTTCATCACTGGTCTTTTTGGGCCTGGGGATCTACGAAGGCAAACAGCTCAAAACCTCCTTTTTCCCGGACGATGTTCAATATCTGTCCTATCTGGATATTCGACTGCCTGAGAGCGCGCCGCTTTCGTCAACCAATGACGTTGCCATCCGCGCCCAGAAGATCGTTGAAGAAGTGACCGCCGAATATGGAAAAGAACACCCGGACAAAAATAACAAACCGCGGGAGATCCTGAAATCCGTGACCACTTTCATCGGCGGCAGCAGTCCACGGTTTTGGTTCTCGCTGACCCCCCAACTGAGCCAGCTGAATTATGCTCAGCTCATTATCGAGGTCAAGGACAAAGACTACACCCCTCAACTGGTGGCCCCCCTTCAACGGAGACTCTCGGCGGAAATCGCCGGCGCCCGGGTGGATGTTCGCCAGCTCCAGACCAATCCCGTTGAAGTGCCGATTGCCATACGCATTTCCGGCAAGGCCGACATCAATACCCTTAACGAAAACCAGGATATCAGGACCCTCAGGTCCCTGGCAGATCAGGTCAAGGGCATTCTGCGCCCGATTCGGACTGCAGGCCGCATACATGACGACTGGGGCTCGGAAAGCTTTGTGGTAAAGCTTCAGGTTGATCCGGATCTCGCCAATGAATCCGGCGTAACCAACCAGGATGTCGCCACTTCGTCAACGGCCGCCATGAACGGCATCCAGGTCACCACGTTGCGGGAGGGAGACAAACAGATCCCGGTACTGGTGCGACTGCTTCCGGACGAAAGGGCAAAACTTTCCGACATTCAAAACTTGTATATCTATTCCCTGCAAAGCCAGCGGAAAGTGCCTTTCCTGGAGATTTCGTCACTGAAATACAACATGCAAACGGAAAAGATCTGCCGGCTGGAGCACTTCAGGACCATCACCGTACAAGGTTTTCCGGTTCCCGGATCACTTCCGTCCGAGGTCATGCGTGTCGCAACCCCCCGATTGAAAAAGTTGGAAAAATCCCTGCCGCCCGGATACAACATGACCATCGGCGGAGAACAAGCCAAACAAACGCGAGGATTCAGAAACCTGATGATGGTGCTGGCCATTTCCGTTGCAGCCATCTTTTTGGGCTTGGTGTTTCAGTTCAACAATGCCGTAAAGCCGTTTCTCGTATTTGCCGCAGTGCCTTACGGCGCCGTGGGGGCGCTGACGGCATTGGACATCATGAATGAACCTTTCGGTTTTATGGCTTTTTTGGGCATCGCCAGTTTGGTGGGGGTGATCGTCAGCCATGTCATCGTGCTGTTTGATTTCATTGAAATGATGCATGAAAAAGGAGAGCCGCTGCGCGAATCGCTCCTCCAGGCCGGCATCATACGGCTGCGACCGGTGATGATCACCGTGGGAGCGACCGTGCTGGCCCTCTTTCCCCTGGCCATGCATGGCGGACCGCTCTGGCAGCCGCTGTGTTATGCACAAATCGGGGGGCTGGCCCTGGCAACCTTCATTGAACTGCTGCTGGTGCCCGTACTCTATGCCATATTCGTTCTGGATCTGAAAATCGTGAAATGGGAGACAAAATCAAGCAAGTGACATCGGCGTAACCGATGATGCGCGAAGGATCATCATTTTTCACGACCGGCGAGCTGCACGGTGAACACAATTTGATCCCCGTCAACATCGGCTGAAACGGTTGTGCCTTCCGAAATATTTCCCTGCAGGATCTCCATGGACAGCGGATTTTCGATATATTTTTGAATGGCCCGCTTGAGAGGTCGCGCACCGTACACCCGGTCGAATCCTTTTTCAGCCAGAAATGAACGGGCGTTGTCGGAAAGCTGAAGCGTCATATTCATCTCGGCCAGCCTCGATTCCAGCCGCTTCATCTGGATATCCACGATATCCCCGATCTGGGCCTCGGTCAAATTGTGAAAAATGATGATTTCGTCGATCCGGTTTAAAAATTCGGGTTTAAAACTGGCCCGAAGGGCTTCGGTCACCTTATCTTCCATTTCTTCCCGGCTGGATCCATCGAGTTCCTGGATCCACCGGCTGCCGACATTGGATGTCATGATAATGATGGCATTTTTGAAATCGACCGTCCTTCCGTGGCCGTCGGTCATGCGCCCGTCATCCAATATCTGAAGCAACACGTTAAACACCTCGGGATGTGCTTTTTCAATTTCGTCGAACAGCACAACAGCGTAAGGCCGTCTCCGGACCGCCTCCGTCAGATACCCCCCTTCCTCGTATCCTACGTATCCGGGCGGCGCGCCGATGAGCCTTGCCACCGCATGTTTTTCCATGTATTCCGACATATCGATGCGGATAATGGCCTGGTCGCTGTCGAAAATAAATTCCGCCAGGGCTTTTGCCAGCTCTGTCTTGCCGACACCGGTCGGTCCCATGAATATAAATGAACCGATGGGCCGGTTGGGGTCCTGCAAGCCGGAACGGGCCCTGCGCACGGCATTAGAAACCGCTGATATGGCCTCTTCCTGTCCGATCACTCTTTCCGACAGGCGATCTTCCATATAAACCAGTTTTTCTCTCTCGCCCTCGAGCATCCTGATGACCGGAATTCCCGTCCATCTGGATAAAACTTGAGCAATGTCTTCGGCATCGACCTCCTCTTTGAGCATTTTTCGATGTTTTTGCAGCCCGGCCAGTTTTTCGTTGGCATCTTTTAATTGGTTTTTAAGCTCAGCGGATTTCCCGTACCGAATCTCCGCGACCCTGGCAAAATCCCCTTCCCTTTCCGCCTGCTGTTCTGCAATGCTGAGCTGCTCCTGCTGCTCTTTGATGGTTCTGATGGCCTGGATGAAATCCTTTTCTTTCTGCCAATGGGCTTTCATTTCAAGAATTTCATCGGTCATGTTGCCGATTTCCATCTCCAGTTTTGCCAGGCGATCCTTTGAGGCAGTATCCGATTCTTTCTTCAACGCTTCTCTTTCGATTTCAGCCTGGGTGATCTTGCGTTGGATTTCATCGATCTCTACCGGCATGCTGTCGATTTCGATCCTGAGCTTTGACGCGCACTCATCGATCAAATCAATGGCTTTATCCGGCAAAAAACGATCGGAAATGTACCGATGAGAAAGCGTTGCCGCAGCCACAATGGCTGAATCCTTGATCCGCACGCCGTGATGGACTTCATACTTCTCCTTGAGACCGCGCAGAATCGAAATGGTATCTTCCACGGTGGGTTCGAGAACCATCACCGGTTGAAAACGCCTTTCAAGGGCGGCATCTTTTTCAATATATTTTCGATATTCGTTGATGGTGGTGGCACCCACGCATCGCAGCGTGCCCCTTGCAAGGGCCGGTTTGAGCATGTTGGATGCATCCATGGCGCCTTCACTGGCGCCGGCGCCCACCAGAGTGTGCAATTCATCGATAAAAAGGATGACCTCCCCTTCTGCCTTTTCCACTTCTTTAAGGACCGCTTTCAGACGATCTTCAAATTCTCCCCGGTATTTTGCACCGGCAATGAGCGCCCCCATATCCAGGGCAACGAGCCGCCGGTTCTTAAGGGTCTCGGAGACATCTCCGGCCACAATGCGCTGGGCCAGCCCTTCGACAATAGCGGTCTTTCCCACGCCCGGTTCGCCGATCAGCACGGGATTGTTTTTGGTTCGGCGGGACAGCACCTGGACGATTCGCCGGATCTCATCATCACGGCCGATCACCGGATCGAGCTTTCCCAAACGGGCCAGATCAGTGAGATTGCGGCTGAACTTATCCAAAGCCTGGTATTTTTCTTCAGGATTCGGATCAGTTATCCGCTGGGAGCCGCGAATATCCATGAGAACCTTAAGAATAGATTCCCTTTTTATTCCCTTTGCTTTGAGAATCCTGGCCGCATCTCCTTTTTTTTCGTCGGCGATTCCCAAAAAGATATGCTCGATGCTGACATACTGGTCTTTCATGCTGGCGGCTTCCGCAAATGCGGTATCGAGAACACTTTTGGTCCTTGAAGAAATATAGCTTTCGCCGACGGCCCCGCCGCTCACCTTGGGGAGTTTGTCAATGGCATTGGACAACTCATGGGAAATATCGCCGACCGAGACCCCCATTTTGTTGAGTATGGCCCGGGCAATGCCTTCGGGTTCATCGAGCATGGTCGAAAGCATATGTTCGGGCTCGATCTGCTGATTGTTATGCGACGACGCCAAAGATCGCGCATTTTGAATGAGTTCTTGAGATTTTATGGTGAATTTGTCAAAACGCATTCATTCCTCCGGTTTATGTTATTTTTAAGCGCCTAAAAAATAACCATTGACGGCTTAATGTCAAACGCATTAAAGAAATGATTTTTATCATGTAAGGAGGAATCAATTTGCTCGGTACCATCGTCAACACGCTGGCCATCATTGCCGGCAGCCTGTTGGGTTTTGTTTTCAGAGGCGGCATCCCCAAAAAATACCAGATAACCATCATGCAGGCCATCAGCCTCGCGGTGATACTCATCGGTCTTAAAATGGCATTTAAAACCGATGATGTATTGCCGGTCATTTTCAGCCTGGTCATCGGAAGCCTGTTGGGAGAGTTTTTAAAAATAGAAACCCGGCTGGAGAACTTGGGAAAACGGCTTGAAACCAAATTTGCAAAAGCCGGAGACGGTATCGCCAAAGGATTTGTGGTGGCCAGTCTGGTTTTTTGCGTGGGGTCAATGGCCATCGTGGGGTCAATGGAAAGCGGGCTGACCAATAACCATCACACCCTGTTTGCCAAGTCTGCCCTGGATGGCGTAACCTCCATTGTTTTTGCGTCGACATTCGGCATCGGCGTGTTGTTTTCCTCGATTTCAGTTTTCGTATACCAGGGGTTCATTACCCTGACCGCGTCATTGATGAAACCGTTTTTGATTCCGTCGGTCATCAACCAAATGTCCGGCGCCGGCGGTCTGCTCATCATGGCCATCGGTTTTAACCTCCTTGAGATTCGAAAAATCAAAGTCGGAAACATGCTTCCCGCCATATTTATTCCACTCGTCTACTATATGCTGAAACAGTTGATAAACTTATTCTGATCTTCAATAGTGGTGTATCCCCTTCCTGAACTAAATTCATTACTGAGATATATATTTTCGAAAAAGTAAGGTATCACAGACGGGAGAGAGATGCGGGAAAATTTTCCAGATCGATCAATTTTCCGGGACGAGCGGATGTCGATAAGGTCGAAGCCTCCATGGAAAATGGTGTGTTGCGAGTAATCATTCCCAAGTCCGAGGCTGCCAAATCCCGCCAAATTACGGTGAAGTAGACTTCCCGAAAATTTTAAAGGAACCCGGATAAAGCGTGATCATGGGATGAAAAATCAATCTTCATCTTTCCCGGTCAGAAACAACCAGAAAAGGGTCATTCCGACCAGTGTCGCGATGACCAGCAAATAGGTAACGGATTCCGTATGCGTCATAAAATCCTGAAGCGTATAAAAAACCTGATCCATGGTACAAGCCTTTCTTAGTGCGCATCCTTATAATCCGGATGTTCATATAAAATGGGCATTCGGGTGACGATAAAGCGGTATAGGACTAAACCGATCATAATGATAAAGACGGAGATTCCGATTTCCGTCCAGCGCGGGAAATATCGTTCATCCGGCGGCAGTTGCCAGTTGAATGCCACAAGGCAGACATTGAACCTGTTAAGGATAACGCCAAACACGGCTAAAACCGACGTCCATTTTATCAACCCCGTGCTTTTTATGCGGACACCAATGGCATACAGAACGCTCGGTAGGGCCACAAAACCCAATAGCTCCACCAGAAACCACATTCCATATCCGGTTTTAAGGTAATGCCAGTTGTTAGCGGAAGATATGCCCATAACCTTGACGGCGAAATATCCTGCCAAAACATAGGATGCGGCTTTGCCGAATCCTAAAGTGATATCATTGGCTTCTTTGAGATGGGTCGCATCCATTTTGTAAGCAAAGAACCGGTGGGAAAACGTGCTTTCTAAAATGACCATGGAGAGTCCTGCAATGATGCTGGTAACAAAAAAGTAAATGGGGATATAAGATGAATACCATAACGGATGCAGTTTCGACGGTGCGATCAAAAACAGAGAACCCAGCGAGGACTGGTGCATGGTGGACAGTACCACACCGAATATGGTGAGAAGGATGGTCAGTTTGACCACGAGATTGCGGGCTTTTTTCAATCCCAGCCATTCCAGGGCCGCCGGAGAGAATTCGACAAAGAGAATCGTCAGGTAAGTGGCGACACAGAGACCCACTTCAAAGAGTACGGAAGTGGTCCCTTGTTGGACGAACAGGGGGTAAGGGAGACGCCAGGGGCGACCCACATCGTACTGCAGTGCCAGAACAACCAGGAAATACCCCAAAAAGGCCGTGAGGATGGCAGGCCTCACCGCGGAATGGTATTTTTTCATTCCAAACAGGTAAACCGCCGCTGATGTCACATACCCCCCGGCTGCCAGCGCCACGCCGCAGAGAAGATCAAAGCTGATCCACAGCCCCCAGGGATTGTAGTCGGAAAGATTTGTAACGGCGGCCAATCCGCCTGTAAATCGCAGATAGGTGAGATAAACACCCATACCCAAAACGATTAAGGCAATGAAATTAAAGAGGCTGAAAATTGATCTTTGTTCTCCGGTCGTTACTTGGGACATCAGGATTCCTCCTCGGTTTGGGTCGTGGCAGCGCCTTTTTTATCCATTGCAGCAGCGACAGCTTGTTCTTTTTCTGTTCGGGCAATCTTTTCTTTGCGTTTAGAAACCGCGTAAATACCGGCCAGAAGCGCCGGCCACAGCCCTGCGATGACCGGCACGGAGCTTAACGCGCCTGCAGTCAATTGGGGTGCGGGGGTCACTCCCAGGTCTTCACGCATCCCCAGGTCTTTAAAGGGAGTTCCGGAAATATACAGCCAACTGCTTCCTCCCATTTCATGTTCACCGTAAATATGATCCACATACCGATCCGGGTGTTTTTGGAACCGCATCCGGGCGAGTTTGATCATCTCTTTTCGTTTTCCGAAACTGAGCGCTTCCATGGGGCAGGCCTCGACACAGCCGGGAAGCTGTCCTTTGATGATTCTCGGATAGCACATGGTGCATTTTTGGATTCGCGGTGTCAGCACCTGGTCGTATTCGTAGGTGGGGATCTCAAAAGGGCAGGCGATCATACAATACCGGCAGCCGACACATACGGAGGAATCGTAGATCACGGCGCCGGTGCTCGTCTTGGTTAACGCCCTGACAAAACAGGCGGACGCACATGCCGGCTCCAGACAGTGGTTACATTGTTTCTTATAAAACACAGGTCCTTTGGATGGGCCTTTGTTTTCATATTTATTGACCACAGTATATGCTTTGGTAGTGGTCCTGCGGTGCTTATCCAGAACGGCGAGATCCGTAAAGGGTTTATCCGGCGGTGGCAGATGATTTACTTTATTGCAGGCATCTTCACAGGTACGGCATCCCACACACAGCGTGATATCATGCAGTATCGCAAAACTGTTGGGATAACCGGTAAAATGCTCGTGCGTTGCAGCAGCGGCTGATTTGCCGAATGCGGTACTCATGCCTGCCGCACCAAGCCATCCTAAAAATTTTCTTCTGGATATGGTCATATGAAATACCTCAAAAAAAATCGATTCCAATTAAACGTATCGTGTGTAAGCAGATGAATTTGCAGCCATCCATTTCATATGGTGTTCATTTAGATGAAACTTGTAATTCTTTTTTCCGCTCTTTATGGCAAGACGTGCAACTTAAATATTTTGTTACCCCCATTCTTTGGTGACACCCCATACACTGCTGATGGTAGGATGCTTTGATGCCGGGTCGATCCAAATGGTTTTTATCAAAGGGTGCGCCGTGGCAATTCTCGCATTTGGGCGGATTGCCGTCTACCGGCGAATGGTGGTGGCATCCAAGGCATAAGGTGGTTTCACTATAATGAAAATATTGGGCCAATTTACTGTCCTGCATCTTATTGACAATCGCATGATACACTTTACGATGCGGATACTCGACCGGCCCGTAACGATCCATCAGATTTTTGATAACGACCGTTTTCGGAACCTGCACACGGTAGATGGGGCCGAAGGTTTCCTTCCATAACTGAGGCATCAGGCGGGCCATTTTGGCGGCTTTTGACGTTGATAAAACACCGGTCCTCTCAGGCAACGGGACCATGTGACATCTCAGGCACGCAGCGGAGTCTTTCCGACCATCCTTTGCCATAACGGCATGGCATCCGGCACACCTTTTATCCTGCTGTTTGGATTCGTGACACCCAAAGCAACTGCTTTGATGTCCCTGTTTATGAAAGGCGGTTTCAAGGGTAATCACCTTTTTATCCGTTGAACCTGTCAGCGGGTGGCACTTTACGCACGCATCCAGACTTGCGAGGTGGCAGACACGGCAAGTGTCATTGTATTCTTCATGGGCCTTGTGGTCAAAAGGCACCCGCATCATCTGCGGGATGCGGCTTTTTGGATCCCCGGTATTAATCAATACATTATCCGGTTGCCCTCGTTTTAATCTGGGGACATGTGATATTTTTTCGATTTTCGACTGCTCGGTTGCATCATGGCATCCGGCGCACCGAACCGGACCGGCATTCATCTGCATAGCCATAGTCTTTTGGTGACAATCGATGCAGGCATAATGAGAGGCCAGCCGCATGGAAATCACTTTTTCCATTTTATTGCTTTGAGTTCCTTTTTTATGGCAATACCGGCAGGTGCCCTCTTTACCTTTGGCGTAAAAGAGCTTCTGAGTTTTTTCGTTATATTCGTGGTGACATTTTTCACAGTGATCTTTTTGTGCTTTCAAGTGGCGATAATGAAGAGATTTGTCAAAACCCATTTCGACCATGGATGACTTGATCAGGGGTCTTTGCCGGTGGCAATCATCGCATTTGACAGGACCTGCTTTTTCTCCGGCAGCGATCGTTTCAGAATGGCACTTGGTGCAATTGTCACAATAAATTTTCGTTAATTCTTCTGGACCGATATCTTTAAGATGCATGAATTTGGGAGACATGCGTCCGTTTTCAGACATATGGCAGGTCACGCAGTCTTTGTGTTTTTTTTCAAGGGCGTCGGTATGCAGATCATGCAAAAATACTGCTTTGGGCTTTTCGAGTTTTCCAAAGGCGTCCATATTATCAAACGTGATGATATCCGCCCGGTACATGACTGTTTTTTGGGTTTGGTCGGAGGTTTTTGACAAGGCTTGATCATCAAAAGCGCTCATTGTGCAAATAAACGCAATGACAATTGCCACAGTGATTCCGGCCCCTAAAAGTAACGATTTTCCCTTCCACATAGTTATTATCCTTGCCTATTATCGAATATTTTTCTTGTGTTGTTTGCAATCCATCAGGACTTCAGCCCCATTCCAATGAATATTCGAGTTAAGTGGCTCGTGATAAATCACTTCCTTTATCTTCCAAGTTCTTGACGGCGATGATGTCCAGGTGCCAAGTGGCCGTATCATCCAGCGGTACGATAATCGGTCCTGCGAGTTCTCTGAGATCAATGGTCTTCAGGTAATGGTTGCAACGGCCACAGAGATCCACCCGAAGCCCCTTTTCTTTTTCAGCCTGCAGATATACCAACTCTTCCCGATTGTCGTTTTCACAAAACGGGCAGCGAAGGCGCGGGTAAGGCCATGCAGCTTCACACAGCGAGCAGTGAAGCCTTCGCTTCCCTCCCTCTCCGGAAAGATCGGCCAGCCTGGGCATCGAGCCGCAGACCGGGCAGTGGCCGTAGTGCCAGTGACTTAAATTCACCTGCTTGAGAACCACCTGCGCGATACCGGTCAGCGCCGGTCTCAAGGCCAATTTAAGGAGCAATGCCAGGACCGGCGAATCGATGTTTAATGCCTTTGCCGAAGTCTCAATGGCCTGAACATCTGATGCCAGAACGGCCTTTATCACTTCGGGGGCCCCGTTTTCCATTTCCGTTATGGCGTTTAACAGCCCTGTTTCCTGTTGGCGTCCGTCTTCGCGTTTTTTGACCAATTCCACCAGGCGTTTATACAGGGCCGTTATATTTTTCCAGTCAAGGGTCAATTCCCGGGGCGTCAAAAAAGACCGCCCGCGTTTCCACGCTTCGAGCTTATCTGTTGAATCGATTTTCAGATCGGGATTCATTTCGAGCAAATAAATTTCTTCAGGCTCGCCTTCCCGAACGGTTTCGGCCAAAAGATCTCCCACCCATTGAACGACCTCGGCGTAAGCAGGATTGCGCGCACTAAGGGTCTTTACTTTTGAAGCAATGATTTCAAGGCTGTCGGGTATGGATTCCAAAGGTCTCCCTTTCTTTTTAAAAAAAACAACGTCAGGGCAAGATCGGGGGTTCCGGATTTCCCGAACCCCCGATGATTGATTATATCTCCATGGGCTTATACTTGATAAAATCGTCCACAATCAAAAACAGCGCACGAACATCTTTTTCGTCCTCGATGTGGGCCTTGGCGCCGAATTTCTTTTTGGCTACAGCCAGGTGTTCCTTGGCGAGCTTCTTGATATCGGCCTCTTCGCCAAAGTTAAGCGCCCCGGTCGGACAGGATTTGACACAGGCCGGCAACAGCCCGGCAGCAACGCGCTCATGGCACATGTGGCATTTGACCATTTGCTTCTGATCCTTGCTCCAGTTGGGGACACTCCATGGGCATGCCTGTTTGATGACTTTGGAGGCTTTTTCAAGTTCCTTGGTTTTTTCCGTATAAAGAACCGCTCCAAATTCATTCACCACAATGGCGTCTTTCAGGATCTGATCCGCCTTCTTTTTGCACGGCGGCGCCAGACAGTGGCGGCATGCGTCACTGAAGAAATACCAGACCATGGAATTTTTGTTGGATGGATATTCGGCAAAACGCACCAGACGATACGTGTTGCCGTTTAGATCCAGTGGATTCTGATACGTGCCGTACTGTTTGGTTTTATCGGCAGGTAGCTCGTTCCATTGCTTGCAGGCGATTTGACAACCGCGGCAGGCAGTACAACGGGTCGTATCTATAAGAAAAAATTTACCAGCCATGGTTTACGCCCTCCTTTTCCCAAGTTTTTCCACGTTGACCATAAAGGCTTTGGTCTCCGGGATTCTAGTGTTGGGGTCACCGGTGGATGATGTCAGAAGGTTGGCCGAGTCACCGCCGTCCTTCGGATAGACCCATCCGAAACACCAGGGGAGCCCCACTTCATGAACCGTCAGGCCTTGAATGGCCATGGGTCTGAAGCGGCCGGTCACCATGGCTACGGCCTCCACCTTTCCCCGGGCCGAGGAGACTTTACACATGTCCCCGTTCTTGATTCCTCTGAGCTTTGCCAGCTCATGGCTCATCTCGACAAAAAGCTGCGGTTGCGTTTCCAGCAGCCAGGGCTGCCAGCGGGTCAACACACCGGTCTGCCAGTGCTCTGTGACCCTGTAAGTCGTGCCGACAAAGGGGAATCGTGGATCGCAGGAATAATGTTCATCTGCTTCCGTGCCGTAAACCGGTGCCACAGGATTCATGCGCTGGCTGGACATCAAATTTTTGGGTACCGGGCATTCCAGAGGTTCATAGTGCTCGGGGAAAGGCCCGTCCACCCGACCGGGGCCGAAAACCGATCCCACGCCGTCCGGCTTCATGATGAACGGCCGTTTGGTCTTTTCCTTGTTGGACATGGGCGGCCATCCGCCGTCCGGAACATCTCCGATCCATTTACCGTCCTTGTATTCCAGGATGTTCTTGTTGGCCGACCAGGGTTTGCCGTTGAGATCAACCGATGCCCGGTTGTAAAGGATGCGGCGGTTCACCGGCCAGCACCAGGACCATTCCGGATAAAGACCCATTCCGGTGGGATCTTTCTTCTCCCTGCGGGCCGCCATATTCCCTTTTTCAGTATATGATTGGCAATACAGCCAATTGCCGGAACTGGTGGCGCCGTCATCCAAGAGAAAGGCAAAAGACGGGACAAGGGTTCCTTTTTTGAAAGATTTACCCTTAACGGTCGTATCCTGTTCAAAATAGCCGTTGATCAGCTTGGCGATGGCATGGGGGTCATATTTTCCATCCTTAACGTAGTCCCATCTCAAATTTTTGATGGGATCCGTGAATTTGCCGTCGGCTTCATACAACGACCGAACTTTTTCAAACAGCTCCACCATGATGTCACCGTCGCCCTTCGGTCCGCGCGGGGGTTTGGCAGCCGCATAGCGCCACTGCATCCAGCGTCCGGAGTTGGTGATGGACCCTTCTTTTTCCACACTGGTCAAGCAGGGGAGGAAAAAGACCTCGGTTTTGATCTCATCGGGATTCATCCCCGGACCTTTCCAGAACGATGCGGTTTCATTGTCGAAGATGTTGACGTTGACCATCCAGTCCAGCTTGGCCAATGCCTTGCGGGTCTTGTTGGAGTTCGCCCCGGAGCACGCCGGGTTCTGACCCCATGCAAAGAAACCTTTGAAGTTTCCTTTGTACATTTCATCAAAAATATCCAGCCACGAATAGGTCTTGCCGTCGTCGATCTTGGGCATCCAGGAATAACCGAAATCGTTTTCCTTGGTGGCGGTCTCCCCGAACATGGATTTCAAAAAACTGGCCATGTACTTGGGCTTGTTCTGCCACCAGTTGGCGGAAAGCGGGTCGTTTGTTTTGGGGGTATTCTTGGCGTTGTAATCGGCCAGTGTCGTAAGAGACGCCTTGGGGGTTCCCAGATATCCCGGCCAGATATGAAACAGCAGGCAGTGATCCGTGGACCCTTGCACATTGGACTCTCCGCGGAGAGCGTTGACGCCGCCGCCGGGCCGTCCCATGTTGCCGAGCATGAGCTGGATCATGGCCATCATGCGAATGTTTTGAACCCCCACCGTATGCTGGGTCCAGCCCATGGCGTACATAATGGTGCCGGTCTTGTCCACCGCGCCGGTTTTGGCATAGGTTTCATAAATTTTCTTGAGATCCGCTTCCGCCGTTCCGGTAATGGCGGATACGGTTTTGGGTGTGTAGCGGGAATAGTGCTTTTTCATGAGCTGAAAGACACACCTTGGATCTTTGAAAGTTAAATCCCTTTTGGGCACGCCGTTTGCATCTTTTTCAAACGCCCAAAACGATTTGTCGTATTTCTTGGTCTTAGGGTCGTATCCGGAGAAAAGTCCGTCCTTAAACGCGTATTTGGGACCCACGATAAAGCTGGCATTGGTGTAATTGGCCGCATATTCCTTATGAAATTTGTTATTGGACAGGATGTAGTTCATCATGCCGCCGAGAAATGCGATGTCCGTTCCGGACCGCTCAGGAGCGTAAATGTCTGCTTTTGATGAAGTCCGCGTGAATCGAGGGTCAACACTAATGAGGGTGGCGCCTTTATCTTTGGCTTTGCCGACCCATTTCATGGAGATGGGATGGTTTTCCGCTGCATTTGACCCCATAATCAGGATGCAGTCGGAGTTGCGGATGTCTATCCAGTGATTGGTCATTGCACCGCGTCCGAACGACTCTGCCAGAGCCGCAACCGTGGCGCTGTGTCAGATACGGGCCTGATGTTCAATATAAACCAGGCCCATGGCGCGCATGATGCCCTGGAGCAGCCAGCACTCCTCGTTGTCCAGAGCTGCGGAACCCACGTGCGCAATGCCGGTGGTCCGATTGACCACCTGGCCCTTGTCGTTTTTCTCCGTAAAGGTTGCGTCGCGGGTTTCTTTAATTTTTTCTGCAATCTTTTGGATGGCCTCGTCCCATTCGATTTCCTCCCACTCGTCGCTTTCAGGTGCTCGGTAGAGGGGAAATCTTTTACGGTTCCTGTTCACCGTCATCTGGTAGAGACCGGCTCCCTTAGCACACAAGGCCCCTTCATTGATGGGATGATCGGGATCGCCTTCGGTGCTGAGGAGTTTGCCGCTTTTTTTGGTGTGAACAATGATGCCACACCCCACTGCACAATATGGGCAGATGGTGGTGGCCTCTTTGGCTTTGAGGATCTTCAATCCGGCAGCGTACGATTTGACCGGCATTAAGTCAAAGCCCAGGCACATGGCGGCTGCTGCGGCGCCCGCAGTGCCCGACCACTTGAGAAACTCCCGTCGTGTTAGTGCCATACTACCTCCTTTCAAAGAGCGTTTGACCCGAAATCGGTCTGCCTTAAAACGCCGCTATTATGAGGATTAGCGGCAGTCCGAAGTTTCGGTCCTTGGGACCGTGTGCCGTCCGAAGGTTCGGGCTGGTCATAAGACCTTTATAAAACTTTGCCTTTTTCTTAACAAAGCTGCTATTTTAGTGTTTAGTGTCTGATAACCTAACGATTCGGTATTCGTTCATATATTTCAGCTAAAGCACGAAACGCTTCATCGGCTCATTTATGACAAAACCCGCACATTATGGGACCGCTTTTGCGGCCCCATCGGATATAATTTTCATGACACCCGATGCACTTTTTGTGAAACGCCGTCAGCAGCGGAATCGGAATTTCCTTTGTCATCTGTTTTTTGTGGCATCCGGAGCACTTACTTCCTTTGCCGTCATTCCTGTTGGAAAAGATATTAAAATCATGATGGCACACCCTGCATCGAATGGCGGTTTCGTGCAAATAATGATCAAATCTCACGGAATGCTCATGGCGCCTGCCGAATTCTCTGCTTTTGAGATTCATAATTCCTGCATTGGCTTTCGTATCCTGGGACCAAGCCGTTGATGTTGCCAAAAAAACAGCAATAATCAAACTGAAAAAAATATACAGAAATTTCATGCGCATCTCCTCCGATGAACTGATGTACTTCTTGGAAAAATGAGGAAGGGAAAGCGGTTTTGGGGCAGTTACGGGATGCGGTATTTCATCAATGGGAATGGCATCCATTTTCTCCATTCTGCGAAAGTCCTTTTTATGCCGGCATACGAAACGGTTGCATTCTAAGGCATGAATAGCGATGGGGGCGCATCGACTTTGTGTTACAATGTATCATACCACAATGTATTAGTATTTATTTAGCGATTTCAATATATTACGCGATAAAATAAAAATCAAGAATTTTTTCAAGGAAACTATATTTAATGAATATTATTTATTTTGGAGATTTCAAAGGCAGGTTTTAGATTGGAATACAGGCCATAAAACGCTATCAAACAATTATGTCAGACCAAACCCTGTTTTTGCGAACGGAGAACCGGTTCGATCATTTTTTGTTTAACTTTTCCATCGCCTTAACAAGGTCTTCCAATTTAGGGCGAACATTAATATTTTCTACATGGATGTATTGTATGATGCCCGCCTTATCAATGACAAACAAGGCTCTTTCCGAGACACCGTCGGAACGAAGAATACCGTAGCGGGCTGCCACGGCACCATGGGGCCAGAAATCCGAAAGCACTGAAAACCAAAGTTTTCCCATCTGATGGGTCCAGGCATAAAGTGTTGGAATATTGTCCACCGTAATGCCGATCAATACGGCATCGTTTTTATCAAAGAAACCTTTCGCAATATTGTATCCCGGCCACTGGTCCGAGCATACCGGTGTCCATGCCGCCGGAACAAATGATATCACCACATTCTTTTTCCCGGCAAACCGGCTGAGTGTAATTTTTTCGCCGGTTATGGATGGCAGCGTAAAGTCCGGAGCCGGGTCTCCCACCTTAACCTTTAGATGGCTGTCGATGGGCTTTAACATTCCCGGGTTGTAAATATTGTCTTTATACGCTTCAGACAATCCCAATGCAGCACCACAGAAAATCAAGAGAAACATCGCTGACAAAATATTTGCATAGAACGCTCTTTTCATTGCCCTCACCTCTTCACTTTAATCCGGCTCGCTGAAGCAGCATTTTTATGAATCGATCATGATCTCCAAGACGACCCGGGTGGGAATACAGGATCCGGTATGTTCCGTTTTTATTAATCCCAACGGCGATAAAATAAGGTGTCCTGACCTCTCCGATTTTTTTATGAATGGAAAAGTCATCATCGGGAAAGAGAGGGAAAGGGATTTTATAGGTATTTCTGAAATACTCGACTTCAAAAGCAGTATTACCGGCACCGATCCCGATCAGTTTGAATCGCCCTACAAGGCGGCGATCATTTTGGATTTTGTAGTACAATTTGTTTAAAGATGGCGCTTCCGCCTGGCAATACGGACAGTACATGCTGAAAATTTCAACGATGACAACGCTGGCGTTTATTTGCGGAATGGTAAATGTGGCTTCACCAGATAAACCAAGATATTTTTTCTGATCTGAATTTTGGGGAACGGACAGCACAATGTCCGGAAGGAAACCCCCTTCCGAAGGTGGTCCTGTCACAGCAGAAGCCGTATATGAGAACCCAGCTATGAAAGATAGAACCAAAAGATGTCTGACTATCTTGGATGTCATAGCATTCCTCATGTTAAGGATTTTCGATGACAAGATTAATAGCATATAGAACAATTGGCTTTTAACGTCAAGAGAAACGGCAATTTTTTTGGTCGGTTATTAAACATCTCTTCAATACTCAAGACATGATTGTAATTTAAGGCCCGCATTCGTTGTTATAAGTATTATCATGCATTCTATATAAATATCTTGACAAATATATATCTTAAAGATACTAATACTGCCAGATTGTTGATGGGGGGCAAACATGGATGTGTATCGTAATGTTTTGAATGACCTCATCACATTCGATTTCCTCCCACTCGTCGCTTTCAGGTGCAAGGTAGAGGGCGGATATTTTCATGATTTGCCCCTTTTTTTTGGATTGTTGTTATGTCAAATAAGACATAACAACAGATGAGAAATTATCTTGAGACCTTTGAAAAATGCTCATTTTTGCCTGCCCAGTTAAATCTGCTTTTTTATTTAACCGGGGTTCAAGTTCAAGGAACGCGAAAATTTTAACCGCAGGAATACATTGAGTATTTTGAGGATTACAATTTGAGTGTGACCCCAGAGAAATAGGCTTCGCCCCGGTTAAATATTAAATGCAGATTTAACTGGGCAGGCATTTCACGGGGCAGGCGCAGAAACTTGTCCGCCTTCGGCGGATTGGGCAAAAAGGGGCGTTTTTCAAAGGTCTCATCTTACTCTCATGACAGGAACTGCCGTTTAGCTTGCTCCTATATCTTACGGCTCAGGCAGTGTTGAAAGCTTTCAAAAATTGAATTCATGGCGACTTCAGCTTCCAGTCATTCTCCTCAACGCTGCGTAAATAGCAAATCGGTTTGTTTTCATGGCGATTTGCATTTTGAACGAAGTTCGATCCTTGTTTTAAATAAGGCACTCGACAACCTGCATGTACCCCTCGAGGTCAATGAACAGACCATCGAAAACTATCTAAAGAGTTTGGAGACCTGCGTGGCGACTGATCGGCCGGTATACTGGCTGGCGATGTCGAGGTTGCTTGAACTGTCGTTGATTTGCGCCGGACATTATGCCGATAACTGTGAATTTTCTGCGGCGGGTGACCTGCTTGTAAATCCCAGAAAAATCTTAATCCATCGAAAAGGGTATCCCTATCCATTGGTCAAACATCGCCACGGCCGCCTTACAGACCAATTGAACAATAAAGGAGTGTGCAGGGAACGTATGCTCTTGTATCTTAAAAGTGACGTCAGAGTCGAAGTCACCAGACCTGCGGTTTTACCTTATCTACTGGAACAAATAGAACAATCGGGTTTCATCGCGTCGTGGTATCTTCACGATATAAAGGAACGTATGAAAAAAATTGCCGACACCATCGGCTTTTTATCCGCCTGGTCCTTATCGGGATTCGAAGATCTTTATCATCGCCTGCAAAAGATATCATCGGATACGCGTCGTTTCGTTTCGGACCAGCTATGTAATTTCAACACATGTTATTTCGTTCGACTTGGCCGGGAAATTCCGAGAATCATCGGAAACCATGAAAGACACAGCGAGTTTTTCACAAACTAGAAGTGGTTTCAAAACCTTCAATCGGGCTTAAGGTCCCCCGCTAAAAGCCAGCGGGATAAAAAGGCAAACTGTGAAGGCCAACCGGCCCGATTAAAAAAAATCGGGACAAGCATCCATATCGAGACTATTTCGAGGGTTGACCGTCTCAGTCCCACACAGAGACTTGTCCGCCTTTGGCGGATTGAGACCGAGGGAGGTTTTGAAACCACTTCTAAAGCCGTTCGAGACCCTATCTTATCACAACCTAAGTACCATTATTTATAATTCTTGAAGCACAAGGCGTTGGCATACGCCAATGATTGGAGCCGAAAAGGGGTTTTCATGAAGATTCGAGCCATATCTATTTTTATCTTTGCGCTGGTATGGTGCCAAATGATGCCGTGTATGGTGACACGTGCGGAAGCCGGAACCAGTGCTCTCGAGCAATTGATTGACATTTTCGAAAAACGAGGTGCCATAAGCACACAGGAAGCAAATTCCGTAAGACAGGCTATTTCAGAGGAAAAAAACGAACTTTTGAAAGTCAAACAGGAGCTGGAAGCAAAAGAGAAGCATTTGCTCGAACGCGAACGCATTCTTAAAGAAAGGGAAACGGCTATCGGGGTTAAGGAAGCCCCTTCCGCGGAAGAAGGCAGGATCAGCGAGACCGGACCGAAGTCCGCCGAACAAACGACCCCAAAAGAGATGGTCGAAGGCAATCGGCAAACTCCGGCGCCCATACCGCTTCAAGCCCGTTACAAAGACGGCTTTTGTCTGTCTGCACCGGATGAAAAGATGGCTTCGCTTTGCATCGGCGGGTTGTTGCAGGCGGATTATCGCTATTACAAATATGATAACGAAGATCCCGACAAGAACGGATTTGACCTGCGCCGCGTGAGAATGCTCCTTAAAGGATCCATGCTGCGCCATTTTGATTATAAATTCGAATACGAATTCGAAGGCGCCGGAAGTCGGCGTCTCCTCGATGCTTATGTCGATGCAAATTTTTTTAAAGGCGCTACTTTTCGCGTGGGACAGTTTAAAACACCCTTCAGCTTCGAGTGGCTTACCAAGGACAAGAATTTGGTCTTTGCAGAAAGGTCCATGGGTTATTATCTGACACCGGGAAGAGATGTGGGTGTGATGGCCCATGCTTCTCTGTGGCAGGACGCGGTAAACTACGGCATTGGGCTGTTTAACGGCGATGGCGTGGATGATTCGACAACAGGAGATGAAGATTCTCCCGAGTGGGTGGGGCGGCTGGTTGTTTCACCCTTTAAAAACCTGAAAATACCGGTATTGGAACATTTGCAAGTGGGAGGATCATTTGCCTACGGAAAGATCGATCGCACCAACGTGAATGTCGCGGTGAAAACAACAGGTCTCACCACGTTTTTTGATGTGGCCTCGTCCGCCAAATTCAACATCATCAGAGACGCCGATACCCGGACCCGCTACGGTGCCGAGTTAGCATGGGCATACGGGCCGCTGCTTTTAAGCAGTGAATATTTCCAGCTCGATTTCAAGGATATAACGACAAGCGCAGATCAGTTTGACGTCAAGCTCGATGACTACTACGTTTCCCTTTTATGGATGATTACCGGTGAACATCCGGTCATTTCAAAGGGCATTCTGCAGCCCATCGTACCCAAAAAAAACATCTGGAACGGCGGATGGGGAGGGATCGGCCTGGCCATGCGATATGATGTGTTCGATGCCGGCGATTCGGCTTACGACAATCTTATCATTGCGGGGAATTCGGTCGCGGAAGCCAAAGCCTATTCGGTTGCTTTAAACTGGTATCTGGACCCTTATGCAAAATTCATTGTAGATTATACCAGGACCCGGTTTGATCAACCCTTGCTGATCTCCCGCGATCCGATCAACGGGACGGCAATTTACAGCGAACAGGAAGATGTCGTCACAACACGTTTTCAATTTGGATTTTAGGAGGGGGGGATTATGAAGAAACAAACGATGCTGATGGGGGTTCTCTTTTTCATCATGGTGATCGCATCGCCGGGCTTTGCCGCCTACCACCATGAAGGAGAGAATGATTCGGACAAATTTATTTCAGTCTACCCGGACAAAGCCGGTACAAAGCTGGACCACTGCGCACTCTGCCACAGCGGCGGCCAGTACACCAACAAAAAAGGCAAGCTGGTCAGTTTAGGCAGTTGTCAATGGTGTCACTATACTTACGGGTATGACGCCGGCGGCAACATATTGGACACCATGAACGCTTACGGCAAGGCCTACCATGATAACGGGAGGAATACTGCTGCGATAAGGGCCATCGAAAACATCGACTCGGACGGAGACGGCTACACGAATATTGAAGAGATAGATGCCGCCAGATATCCCGGCAACAGCGCCGATGATCCCGGCAAGATTACCGCGCCGTTTCGTATTTACACAAAGGCACAACTCAAGGCTTTGGGAACTCATACACAATTTATGCTGATGAACACCTCCCGGTCCGGCGATTTTTATGCCGAGTATACGGGGGTTCCCATGGAAGATCTATTGAACAATGCCGGTATCCTCCCGACAGCGACCGGCATTCTCGTCTACGCCCCGGATGGCTGGTCCCAGTATCATCCATTGGAGATAGATCCCGACCCTGAGTTGTACCATGTGAATGGCACCTATCCCGACTCGGTCTATTACTACAACGCCGAGGCCGACACGGCGCTTAACCCTTCGATTGGATGGTGTGATTACAGCGCCCCCTCATGCCAGGGCCGAAAACCCATGGATCCCATTGTAAACAGCAATGGACTCAAAATGATTCTGGCCTATGCCCGTGAGGGGCAAAACATGGATCCCGGGATATTGAATCTGGACAACAAACTGGATGGAGAGGGCCCCTTCAGGGTTGTCCCGCCTCAGAAAAATCCCAATGCGCCCGATCAATCCAGCACCGCCGGGGATCAAAATGTCATCTGGCACTATGACTTCGACTGGGATCACAATGCAGGGGCGTCATCCCGGACCGTCACCATCATCAAAGTTGAGCCGCTGCCCGAAGGGACAACGGATATCGATGTGCTGGAGGCCGGATGGGCCTTTGTCGATCAAGAAAAAGTAATCATTTACGGCGCACTGGACGGTACAGATTCCAACGGAAACGGGGTTCTGGACAGTGAAGAAGCGGATGGTACAAAAGACTTCGACCAGGACGGCACCCCTGATTACATGGAAACCGATTGTGCGAGGGTTTGCCAGGCAAATGGCGGTGAAAAGGTCTTTATGCATACATCGGCAGGTGCTTTTGCAAACGCGCAATCATTGAATGCGGATGATCCCGCAATTCCCCAGAACGGCAAACCCGACATGGATTTTCCTTACGCAACGGTAAAGTTTGACATTACCGGACTCGCTCCGGGACAAACCGTTAACGTGACCATGGTGTTTCCAGGTGATATACCCGTGACGGCGCGATATTATAAGATCGATCCCGCCAATGGGTGGCATGAAATGTCTTTTGGAGACAATGATGGGGACAACACCATCACGTTAACCCTCACGGACGGTGATCCCATGACCGATGCGGACGGGCAGCAGGATGGGACCATATCGGACCCCGGAGCCATCGCACTCTCCTCGCAGCCCCTGTCATCATCGACGGACTCCGGAGGCGGTGGCGGATGCTTTATTGCCACAGCAGCTTATGGTTCCAAAATGGAGCCACATGTCAAATTACTGCGGGATTTTCGTGATCAATTCCTTCTCGACAACGCATTGGGCAAATATTTTGTACGAAATTACTACCGATATTCATTGCCCACAGCTGATTTCATTGCAAAACATGGTAGTATTCGGGCAATTGTGCGGCTAAGTTTATTGCCCCTTGTGGGAATGAGCTGGGTTGCCCTGAAGATGGGTCTTTTCGTTGCGACAGGGCTTATTCTCTTTTTCAGCTTTGGGATGATCGGACTTATTCGTTTATGGCGGAAAAGAGAAAAAGATTAAACCGTATTCGATTACCGGATACCAAAGGCAGAGTCATATCGGCTCTGCCTTTTTATTTTGATGGCTATGCTTATTAAGTCCTATTTTTAAAAAAGTGTCGGTTTTTCCCTTATGTTTAAAATTTGACGGCCAATATTTTATCGATATATTAGTGTAATACCAAACAAGCCCTGGAAAGTGATACCCCATCGGCATATATTGCCTGCCCGTAAACTTATCCAATTTATCCTTTAAACGACACAACCAGTTAATATTCATAGTAATTTTGGTTTTTATTTAATGTGGCATTCTTTTTGCATTCGTTCATCGACAGATTCATTTCAACTACGGTTTAAATGCTATCACAAATCAATCAGTTAAAAAAATAACCCAAAAAGGGCAAGATTATTATAGCGCCTATATTTAAAAATAAGATCGGCTTCATCACTTTCATTTTGGTTTTCTTTACGATATTTGTCTCGCATGTATCCGCCGCACGATACAGCTTTACGTATACGTTTGAAGCCCCTGAAGTCATAACCCTTTCCAATGGCCGGCAGATACTTAAGATGAAGGGCACCCGGCAAAAAGACGACAGTGTCGGCCATCCCATACTTCCGGTGAAAACATCGAAAATTTTCATTCCCCCGGACGAAACCGTCGTGTCAACAAACGTACAATATGGTAAATTAAACACCATCGAAGGATCCTACAACATCCAATATGTAACCGCACCGCAGCCCACTTCGGTTGAAGATGCCGTTGGCGTCGTAAAACCGGCTTCCGAAATTTATGAAAAAAACGAACTGTATCCTTCTCATATTTATACGCTCAGAAAACCGCAGTTTTTAAATGGCGTAAAAGTCGTATTGATCGACCTGGTGCCGGTTCTTTACAATCCGGTCGAGGGCCAATTGAAATACTATAATGAACTGGCTGTCACCATCACAACGGAAAAAGAAACCCAACCGGACCGGGTCATGCCTTTTCGAAATTCCAGTGTAGACAGAGAAAAAATCTTAAATATCATCGACAACCCGGATGATTTTATAACGTTTTACAAAGGGATCGATAACGGCATCTTAACCGCTGCCGAAAAACCTTCTGCGGCCGCATCCACACGTCAATATGTGGTGATTACCACCGCCGATCTAAAACCGGCATTTGAAACGCTTACCGATTACAGAGCGTCGTCCGAAGGCGGCGGCTACACGACCTATATAGAGAATATCGACGATATTGCCGCCACGTATTCCGGTACTGATCTTGCCGAAAAAATGCGGAATTTTATAAAGGATATGTACACGAATTACGGCACGCAATATGTGGTGTTAGGCGGCGATTGCGATGGTCCTCCGGCATACCAGGTCATCCCCACAAGGGGTGTCTATGCGCATGTCGGCGATTATATTGACGCCAATATACCGAGTGATCTGTATTTCGGCTGTTTGGACGGCTCATGGAATTCGGATGGAGACCAATATTGGGGCGAAGCAAATGACGGTATCAACGGCGGTGATATTGACTGGTTTTCGGAGGTGTATATCGGCAGAATACCGGCAGACAATTATACGGAAGCCATGAATCAGATCGACAAAATTATTGCTTTCGAAACCCACAGCATTCCGCCTAAAATGCT
>Ga0307440_1000146_pt1 | contig 31460 bp, 24 predicted proteins | sample SalMarWE160410MG_FD_202150 | JGI IMG/M metagenome (GOLD analysis project Ga0307440, IMG submission 202150) | Salt marsh sediment microbial communities from the Plum Island Ecosystem LTER, Massachusetts, United States - WE1604-10 | ecosystem: Environmental > Aquatic > Marine > Intertidal zone >...
TGGCGTCGAGCTCCACCGGCAAGGTGACCAGGTGGAAGACCACTGCGGCAGCGAAGAGCCCGATCCCGACGGTCAGCAGCGGCCGGCCGGCGGCGCCCAGGAAGAGACCGAAGACGGCCAGCATGGGGCCGAACTGACTCCCGATGTTGGCTGCCGGCAGGATGGCCGCGCGCCACGACAGCGGAGCGAATGCGCGGGCGTGCTGAAGGGCATGCCCCGTCTCGTGGGCGGCCACCGCCATGCCGGCCACGCTGGCACTGCGGAAGTTGTCGGCCGACAGGCGGACGACTTTCTTGGTGGGATCGTAGTGGTCCGTTAGCTGGCCCTGCACCGCCACCACGTTGACGTCGGCGATGCCGTTGGCCTGCAGGATGGCGCGCGCCACATCGGCCCCGCTCAGGCCGGCGGCATTGGGCCGCTTCATCCAGGTAGCGTAGGTGTTCTTGAGCCACCCCTGGATCGCCAGCGATGCCACGAAGGCCACCAGGCCGATGAGGAGATAGCCGCCGTAGTACCCGAAGAACATGCTAGCTTTGGTCCTCCCTCTCTGCGGCCGCACCGGGCGGCCCCAACGAGCCGAACGGCGTGCCTTGGCGGGCACGCCACCTTGAGCAAAGTATACTCAGGTAATGTGAGAAACGTCTGGCCCGACGCGACGCGGCGCGGTCGCCGACCGGGCTGGGCGCCCCGCGCGGTGGTTCGAGGCGCCGCGCGCGCCCGGGTCCCGGCACCGTCAGGGCTTGGCGACCTCCATGGACTCCACGGCGAAGCGAACCGCCGTCCGCTCCTCGTTCTGCAGCTCGAGCTTCACGAACGACGGCACCGCGCGCAGGTCCAGTCCCTCCGCCTCGATGTAGGACCGGGCGATGGCGATGGCCTTGACCGCCTGGTTCACGGCGTGGGGCCCGATGGCCTGCACTTCCACCTCGCCCTCGTTGCGGAGGAGCGCGGCGATGGCCCCGGCGACGGAGTTGGGTCGAGACGATCCGGAGACGCGTAGGATTTCGATGGTGGACCTCCTGAGGGGTGGTGGGAGCGAGCCATGGCGCGCCGGGCACCAGCGCGCGTTCGGCAGTCAAGGCGGCTCGCGATCGACGAAGTGCGCAACTCCTCCTCTATATGGTCTTCCTTCTCTTCCTCGACGACAGTCGCTATAGTGTGCGGCATCGGAGCCGTGCCCCGCAAGCTTGGGTCCCACCTGAGATTCCTTGACACCCCACGGTGGCCGTACGTATACTCCCCCCCAGTGACGCGCCCAACCCGCAACCACGCCCGGCAGACCGGCCTGGTACTAGTACCCGGGGGGTGCGCTGCGTAGACGCTTCGGCCGATGCCTGTGACCCCGCCTGATCCCCGCAAAGGCGGGGTCTTTTCGTAGTTGGAGCCCGAGGGAACGAGGATGGAGGAGCCATGACAGGTGCAGAAGCTCTCTTGAAAGCGCTGGAACGCCAGGGCGTCGACGTCGTGTTCGGGCATCCAGGTGGCGCCATCCTGCCGGTCTATGACGCCCTCTACGATTCGCCGATCAAGCACGTGCTGGTTCGGCACGAGCAGGGGGGCGCACACGCCGCCGACGCCTACTACCGCGCCTCCGGCCGCGTTGGGGTGTGCTTCGCCACCTCCGGGCCTGGAGCCACCAACCTGGTGACGGGGCTGGCAACGGCGCAGATGGACTCCTCGGCGGTGGTCGCGGTGACCGGCAACGTGGCTACCGCCCTGATCGGCACCGATGCCTTCCAGGAGGCCGACGTCTACGGCATCACCGGCCCCGTGACCAAGCACAACTACCTGGTCAAGAACGTGGAGGACATCCCCCGCGTGGTGGCGGAGGCCTTCCACATCGCGTCGACCGGACGGCCCGGCCCCGTCCTCATCGACCTGCCCAAGGACGTCCAGCAGGCCGAGTTCCAGGGCAGCCTGGACGTGGAGGTCGACCTGCCGGGGTACCGCCCGACGGTGGTGGGCAACGCCAAGCAGATCCGCAAGGCGGCCGACGCCATCCTCCGAGCGGAGCGGCCGGTGATGATGGTCGGCGGTGGCGGGCAGGTCGCCGCAGACGAGGTGACGGCCTTCGCCGCCAAGACCGGCATCCCGGTCATCACCACGCTCATGGGGATCGGCGCCTACCCCGCCGGGGAGTCGCAGGCGCTCGGCATGCCAGGCATGCACGGTACCGTCACGGCCAACCGGGCGATCACGCACTGCGACCTCATCCTCGGCGCCGGCCTGAGGTTCGACGACCGTGTCACGGGCAAGATCAGCCGCTTCGCTCCCGAGGCGACGGTCGTGCACATCGACATCGATCCCGCGGAGATCTCCAAGCTGGTCAAGGCGCACGTTCCCGTCGTCGGCGACCTGCGCGACGTGTTGCCGCGCTTGGCGGACGCCCTGGAACGGCTCGACATCGACCCCTGGTGGCAGCAGCTGAACGAGTGGAAGGGCAAATACCCGGAGCGCTACAAGCAGGACCAGCCGCTGGTGTCGCAGGAGGTCATCCAGCTGCTGCACCGGGCGACCGGGGGCAACTGCGTGGTGACCACCGAGGTGGGGCAGCACCAGATGTTCTCCGCACGTCTGTTCCCCACGACGCGCCCTCGCACCTTCATCACCTCGGGCGGGCTGGGAACCATGGGCTTCGGCCTGCCCGCAGCCATCGGCGCCGCCTTCGCGCGCCCCGGGGAGCCCGTCGTCTGCATCGCCGGCGACGGCTCCGTGCAGATGAACATCCAGGAGCTCGCGACCGTCTACAAACACCAGCTGCCGATCACCATCGCCATCCTCAACAACGGCGTCCTGGGGATGGTGCGGCAGTGGCAGGAGATGTTCAGCGCCAAGCGCTACAGCGAGATCTACCTCGCGGACTCGAACCCCGACTTCGCCAAGCTGGCGCAGGCGTACGGGCTGGACGGGTACAACGTGTTCGACCGCGAGTCGGCGGCGGCGCTGGTGCCCGAGGTGCTGGCGAAGGGCAAGCCAGCGCTGATCAACTTCTTCGTCTACGAGGCCGAGAAGGTGTTCCCGATGATCCCCGCGGGCGCCGGCGTGGAGGACATGATCGTCGGCGACCAGGAGCCCGAGGGGGCGGCCGACGAGAGCGAGAGCGACGAGGTGCCCGCGTGAGACCTACGGCGGCTGGCGCCGCCCGCGGTCGGCACGACATCCTGGAGGTTGGCGAGTGAGCATCCACAAGCACGTCATGAGCGTCACCGTGCGCGACCGGCCTGGGGTCCTGGTGCGCATCGCCGGACTGTTCGCGCGGCGCGGCTTCAACATCGAGTCGTTGTCCGTAGCGCAGTCCGAGGAGCCTGGCGTGAGCCGCACCACCTTCGTCGTGACCGGTGAGGACGACACCCTCGAGCAGGTGCAGAAGCAGCTCCAGAAGCTGATCGACGTCATCAAGGTGATCGACCACAGCGAGTCGAAGTTCATCGACCGCGAGCTGATGCTCATCAAGGTGGCGGTGCGCTCGCCCGACGACCGCGTCGAGATCCGCCAGATCGCGCAGGACTTCCGCGCACGCATCGTCGACGTCGCCCGCCACGCGCTGGTGTTCGAGGTGACCGGCGACGAGGGCAAGATGAACGCCTTCATCGCTCAGATGCGCGACTTCGGCATCGTCGAGCTGATCCGCACCGGCCGCGTGGCGCTTCCGCGCAGCGAGACCGAACACGCACGACTAGCCAACAACGTCAGGACCCGGGCCGCCTGAGCCCGGGCCTGGCAACGACCGGCGCCGGGCCCGGGCCCGGCCCGACCGCACCCGCCGGTAGGGACGGCGGCCAGACGCGACCGGCCCCGCCCGACCGAGCCTCGAGCGAAGGAGACCCTTACCAGCATGGCGACCATCTTCTACGACGACGACGCGAACCTCGACCACCTCCGCAGCCAGACCATCGCCGTCATCGGCTACGGCTCCCAGGGACACGCCCACGCCCTCAACGCCAAAGACTCGGGGCTGAAGGTGGTCGTCGGCCTGCGCAAGGGATCTGCGTCCTGGCAGCAGGCCGAGCGGGCGGGCCTCGAGGTGATGGAGGTGGCCGCCGCCGCCGCGGCCGGCGACCTGGTGATGGTGCTGCTGCCGGACGAGGTGCAGGGCTCCATCTACCGCGAGCAGATCGCCCCCGGCCTGAAGGACGGCAACGCCCTGCTGTTCGCGCACGGCTTCAACATCCACTTCCACCAGGTGCAGCCGCCTGCCGGCGTGGACGTGTTCATGATCGCCCCGAAGGGACCCGGCCACCTGGTGCGGCGCGTGTACACCGAGGGGGGTGGCGTGCCCTGCCTGGTCGCCATCCATCAGGACGCCACCGGCACCGCCCTGCAGCGCGCACTGGCCTACGCCAAGGCGATCGGCGGCACCCGCGGCGGCACCCTTCAGACGACCTTCAAGGAGGAGACCGAGACCGACCTCTTCGGCGAGCAGTCGGTGCTCTGCGGCGGCGTGACGGCGCTGATGGAGTCGGGCTTCAACACCCTGGTGGAGGCCGGCTACCAGCCCGAGATCGCCTACTTCGAGTGCGTCCACGAGATGAAGCTCATCGTGGACCTCATCTACGAGGGCGGCTTCGAGCGTATGCGCTACAGCATCTCCAACACCGCCGAGTACGGCGACTACGTCACCGGCCCGCGCATCGTGACCGACCAGACGCGCGCGGTCATGCGGCAAGTGCTTCGCGACATCCAGACGGGCTCGTTCGCTCGCGAGTTCCTGCTCGAGAACCAGGTGGGTCAGCCGCGCCTCAAGGCCCAGCGGCAGGCGACCGGCGAGACCCTGGTATCCCAGGTGGGGCGCAAGCTTCGCAAGATGATGCCGTTCATCTCCGGATGAGCGCTTCCGGCGCCGTTCGCCCCGAGGGGGCGGGAGGGCGGACGAACCCCTGCAGCATCGATCGGCGAGAGGAGTGATCTCGGGACCATGGCCCACATCAAGATCTTCGACACCACCCTGCGAGACGGGGAGCAGTCGCCCGGCGTCGCGCTCAACTCCAAGGAGAAGGTCGAGATCGCGCGGCAGCTCGCACGGCTCGGCGTGGACATCATCGAGGCCGGCTTCCCGGTGGCATCCGAAGGGGACTTTCAGGCGGTGCGGGAGATCGCGCACGCCATCCGGCACGAGTCGCAACGGGTGATCGTCGCCGGGCTGGCGCGCGCCGCCAGCGGCGACATCGAGCGGGCCGCCGAGGCGGTCGAGGGAGCCGCCCGCCCGCGCATCCACACCTTCATCGCCACCAGCCCCATCCACATGGAGAAGAAGCTCAAGCTCAGCCCCGACCAGGTGGTCGAGCGGGCCGTGGACGCCGTCAGGAAGGCCAGGGGGTACGTCGACGACGTCGAGTTCAGCGCCGAGGACGCAGGGCGAAGCGAGCCGGACTTCCTGGTGCGCATCTTCTCCGAGGCGATCGCGGCCGGCGCCACCACCATCAACGTGCCGGACACGGTGGGCTACATGATGCCCTGGGAGTACGGCGCGCTCATCGCCGATCTTCGGGCGCGCGTGCCGGGCATCGAGAACGTCGACATCAGCACGCACTGCCACGACGACCTCGGCTGCGCCGTCATCAACAGCCTCGCCGGCGTCAGGAACGGCGCCACGCAGGTGGAATGCACCGTCAACGGTATCGGCGAGCGCGCCGGCAACGCCTCTCTCGAAGAGATCGTGATGGCGCTCGAGACCCGCAAGGACTACTGGGGTCACATGACCGCCATCGACACCACCGAGATCTACCGCAGCTCGCGCATGGTGGCGGGCCTCACCGGCATGCTGGTGCCGCCGAACAAGGCCGTGGTGGGCGACAATGCCTTCGCTCACGAGTCCGGCATCCACCAGGACGGGGTCATCAAGGCGCTGGAGACCTACGAGATCATGCGCGCCGAGACCGTCGGCCGCGACGCCGGCGTGCTGGTGATGGGCAAGCACTCTGGCCGCCGCGCCTTCCGCCAGACCCTCCACGAGCTCGGCTACGAGGACCTTCTCGACGACGACGTCAACGTGCTGTTCCGCCGCTTCAAGGACCTGTGCGATCGCAAGAGCCACGTCACCAGCGAGGACATCCGGGCGCTGGTGGATGCCGAGACCACCCGCGTCCCGGAGACCTACCAGCTGCAGGCGGTGCAGTTCCAGTCCGGCAGCGGCATGACGCCGGTGGCGACCGTGCGCCTGAAGACCGACACCGGCGTGTACGAGGAGGCCGCCACCGGCGACGGCCCGGTGGACGCCGTGTATCACGCCATCGAGCGCGCCACCCAGCTGAGCATGGACCTCGCCAGCTACGAGATACGCAGCGTGGGTGCCGGCAAGGACGCCCTCGGCGAGGTGACCATTCGGGTGAAGCAGCAGGACCGCATGGTCCATGGACGCGGCCTGTCCACGGACGTGGTCGAGGCCTCGGCACGTGCCTACGTGGACGTGCTCAACAAGCTCGCGGCCGGGCTCGGCCGCTCGTCCGAGCCGAGCCGCGAGATGACGGCGCCGTGAGCGGCCCCGTCACGCCAGAGCGCGCGCCCCTGGCGGCGCGCTGACGGGCCTGGGAGGCTACGCGTGGACCTACCGCTACCAGACGGCGCCATCGAGATCTACGACACCACCCTGCGCGACGGCACGCAGGGCCAAGGGTTCAACCTCACCGGCAGCGACAAGGTCGCCATCGCCCGCCGGCTGGATGCCTTTGGCGTCACCTACGTCGAGGGCGGCTGGCCAGGCTCGAACCCGAAGGACATGCAGTTCTTCGACATGATGCGCGAGGCTCCGCTGGAGCGCGCGCACCTCACCGCCTTCGGCTCGACTCGCCGCAAGGACGTGGCTGCCGAGGACGATGCCAGCCTTGCGGCCATCCTCGCCGCCGACACGCCGGTGGTGACGGTGTTCGGCAAGTCCTGGACGCTGCACGTCACCGAGGCGCTGAACGCCACGCTCGAGCAGAACCTGGCCATGGTCCGCGACTCCGTGGCGCTCCTCAAGGCGCGCGGGCGGACCGTGGTGTACGACGCCGAGCACTACTTCGACGGCTACCGGGCGGACGCGGCCTACGCCCTGGCCACCCTGGACGCGGCGCTCGCGGGCGGCGCGGACCGGCTGGTGCTGTGCGACACCAATGGCGGCTCGTTGCCCGAGGACGTGGCCGAGCGCGTGGCCGAGGTGGTGGCGCGAACCGACGTGCCCGTGGGAATCCACGCGCACAACGACGGTGAGCTGGCGGTCGCCAACACCCTTTCCGCCGTCGGCGCCGGCGCACGGCACGTGCAGGGGACCATCAACGGCTACGGCGAGCGCTGCGGCAACGCCAACCTCGTGAGCGTGCTGGCGAACCTGGTGCTCAAGCTGGGTCGGCCGCAGCCGCAACGGCTCGAGGGGCTGCGCGACCTGTCGCGCTACGTCGACGAGCGCGCCAACCTTCAGCCCTCGCTGCGGTCCGCCTACGTAGGCGATGCCGCCTTCGCCCACAAGGGTGGCGTCCACGTCTCAGCCGTGAACAAGCAGCCCGAAACGTACGAGCACGTGGCTCCCGAGCGGGTAGGGAACCGACGCCGGGTGCTGCTGTCGGAGCTCGCGGGGCGCGCCAACGTGGTGGCGAAGAGCCTCGAGGACGGCACCCCGCGGGATGCCAGCGCGACCGCCAGGGCGGTCGTCGAGCGGCTCAAGGAGCTCGAGAACCGGGGCTACGCCTTCGAGGGCGCCGAGGCGTCGTACCGGCTGCTGGCGGACAAGGTGCGTGGTACCTACACGCCCTATTTCGTGCTGCACGGCTTCACGGTGATGATCGACAAGGCGGAGGAAAGCACCTCCGCGCGCTGTGAGGCGACCATCCGCGTCGAGGTCGGGGGCGCTCTCGAGCACACCGCCGCCGAGGGCGACGGGCCGGTGAACGCGCTGGACCGCGCTCTGATCAAGGCGCTGGGACGGTTCTACCCGTCGCTGCAGGACCTGCACCTGGTCGACTACAAGGTGCGCGTCCTCTCCGGACCCGAGACCGGAACCTCCAGCCTGGTGCGGGTTCAGGTCGAGATGAGTGACGGGCACGAGAGCTGGGGCACGGTGGGAGCCAGCACCAACATCATCGAGGCCTCCTACGAAGCGCTGGTCGACGCCTACGAGTACCGGTTGCTCGCAACGGGTGCGCCGGCACGGGTCGAGCGGGTCTCGCGCGCCTCGGGCGAGGGTGCCGAGGCCGGGCCGTCGGCGGTACCGGGGTCCGCGCGAATCTGAATAGCGCTGTGCATAATCTTTCTCGGCAGGCGCCGGCTGGCCATAGGCCGCGCCTGAGGCAGGGTGTGGCTGCGGCCGCGCCGTGCGGCCACGAGATGCGCCTGCTACGACGTCTCCCTGTGCTTGGCATCGTTGACAGCGCCCCTCGTGAACGGTATCATTTGCCGCAAGGCCGCTTGTGGAGCGGCCGCGCCTGTAAGGAGTTGCCCCTACCTGCAACGTTGGCGAGCCGGGCTCGGCGCCTCGAGGCTTTGGGAACGGGCACGGCAACGGGCATCGCGAGGTTCGATTGAGCAAGCTACGCGCACGATTGCCGGGGAACGCCCCCGAGGATTAGCACCTCGCGGCGTCAATGATGTTGTGCGGCGGCGACGGCCGGCCGCGCTACCCGCCCTGCGACAGCCCGCCACCCCACTCGTTCGCCCCAAACGGGAGGATGTGATGCACCAGTACTCCGACGTCTCGACGCTCGCCTGGCCCGGCGAGCGCGACGCCTGCGGCGTCGGCTTCGTGGCCCACTCCGGCGGACGCCGAAGTCACGAGGTGCTGGCGTACTCGCTCCAGGCGCTGCACAACCTCAAGCACCGCGGCGCCGTCAGCGCGGACGGCAAGACGGGCGACGGGGCAGGCGTCCTGACCCAGATCCCGCACCGCCTATTCCGCCGGGAGCTGGAGGAGAGGGGCATCTACCTCGAGCGCGACCGCGACCTGGCCGTCGGCGTCTTCTTCGTGGCCAACAACGCGCCCTACAAGAAGATCTACGCCCTGGTACGTGACGAGATCGCGCGCAGCCCGCTGACGAGCCTGATGTGGCGCGACCCGCCCCACGACGACAGCGCGCTGGGAGCGCAGGCGTTGTCGCGCCGGCCCATCATCCGTCAGGTGCTGCTCGGCAAGCCCGCCTGGCTATCGGACGACGGCTTCGAGCGCCAGCTCTACCTCACGCGCAAGCGCATCGAACACCGGCTGCGGGAGGCGGAGCTGGGCCGCGCCTACATCCCCTCGTTCTCCAGCCGCACCATCAGCTACAAGGGGCTGATGGTCGCCGATCAGCTGTCCAAGTTCTACCTCGACCTCGCCGACCCCGACTTCGACACCGCCATCGCGGTGTTCCACCAGCGCTACAGCACCAACACCATGCCGCGCTGGTCCCTGGCACAGCCGTTCCGCTTCCTCGCCCACAACGGCGAGATCAACACCCTGCAGGGGAACGTCAACTTCATGCGGGCGCGCGAGCCACGGCTCTCCAGCCGTATCTGGGGCACCGAGGTACGCGACGTGCAGCCGATCATCGAGCCCGGCGGCAGCGACTCGGCCGCGCTCGACAACGCTCTCGAGCTGCTGGCGCTGTCGGGACGTGACCTCCTGCACAGCCTGCTGATGCTCGTGCCGCAGGCCTACGAGCAGGATCTCGACGTGAGCCCCGAGCTGCGGGGCTTCTACGACTACCACGCCACCTTGATGGAGCCGTGGGACGGCCCCGCGGCGTTGGCCCTGACCGACGGTCGCTTCGCGGTCGCCGGGCTCGACCGCAACGGCTTGCGGCCGCAGCGCTACTGGATCCACCAGAGCGGCCTCGTGGTGGTCGGCTCGGAGGCCGGCGTGCTGCCGCTGGAGGAGGCCGAGATCGTCGAGAAGGGGCGCCTGGGGCCCGGACGCATGCTGGCCGTGGACACGCTCGAGGGCAAGCTGCTGCGCGACGACGAGATCAAGGAGCGCTACGCCCTGCGCCAGCCCTACCGTGAGTGGGTCCATCGCTACGCGGTCCCGTTGCATCGCCTGGAGGAGCCCTTCGACGGCGATCCCTGGGACGACGAACACCTGGCGCGCACCCAGAAGGCGTTCGGCTACTCGAGTGAGGACTACGATCGCATCTTCGAGCCGATGTGCTTCGACGGCGCCATCCCGGTGGGATCGATGGGGGACGACACCCCGCTGGCGGTGCTCTCGGAGCAGCCGCAGCAGATCTACCGCTACGTCAAGCAGCGTTTCGCGCAGGTCACCAACCCGCCCATCGACCCGCTCCGCGAGCGCCTGGTGATGTCGCTCGCCACCGTGGTGGGGCCCCGCTCCAGCATGCTCGAGCAGGAGCCCGAGGCCGCGCGTGTGATGCGCTTCCCCAGCCCCATCGTGGACGCCGCCACCATGCGCTACCTCAAGCGGCAGCAGGCGCTCAAGACCGCGACGCTCAAGACGCGCTTCCGGGTGGCGGACGGTCCCGAGGCTCTCGAGCGCGCGCTGGAGGACCTCGCCGACGAGGCGCAGGCCGAGGTGGAGAGTGGTGTCAGCGTGCTGGTGCTGTCCGACCACGACGTGGACGCCGAGTGGGCCCCGGTCCCGATGCTGCTGGCCGTCGGCGCGGTGCACCACCGGCTGCTGCTGGTGGGCCGGCGCACCAAGGCGGCCATCGTTTGCGAGGCCGGCGAGCCGCGCGAGGACCACCACTTCGCCACCCTCATCGGCTACGGCGCGGCGCTCATCCATCCCTACCTGGCGTTCGCCACCGCCCGTCACGCGGCGGTGTCGGCGAAGCATCGCGACGCCATGGACCCCGAGGTCGCCGTCGCCAACTACGTCAAGGCCGTGGAGAAGGGCCTGCTGAAGATCATGTCGAAGATGGGCATCTCCACCATCGCCAGCTACCGAGGAGCGCAGGTCTTCGAGGCTGTGGGCGTCCACCAGGACGTGATCGAACGCTACTTCTACGGCACCCCCAGCCGCATCGGCGGGGCCACGCTGGAGACCTTCGGCGCCGACGTGCTCAGATTCCATGCGCAGGCGTACGGTGAGGCACCGGGCCTCACCGACAGGGGCTTCTATCGCTTCCGCAAGGCCGGGGAGTATCACGCCTTCAACCCACTGGTGTTCAAGTCGCTCCACAAGGCGGTGCGCGACGGCGACGTCGAGGCCTACCAGCGCTACGCGGACGAGGTCGCGGGGCGACCGCCGACGGCCCTGCGCGACCTGCTCGAGGCCCGGCCCCTGGGCGAGCCCGTTCCGCTGGAGGAGGTCGAGCCGGTCGACAGCATCGTGCGCCGCTTCACCACCCAGGCCATGAGCCACGGCTCGGTGTCGCGCGAGGCCCACCAGACCCTGGCAATCGCCATGAACCGTCTCCACGGCAAGAGCAACTCCGGTGAGGGCGGCGAAGACCCGGTGCGCTTCGAGCCGTACCAGCGCGACATGCCCGAGCTGAGCGAGGCGCCCGACTGGCACCCGGGCGAAGGGGACTGGGCCAACAGCGCCATCAAGCAGGTAGCCTCGGGCCGTTTCGGTGTCACGCCGCGATACCTGGTGAGCGCGGCCGAGATCGAGATCAAGATGGCCCAGGGCTCCAAGCCGGGCGAGGGCGGTCAGATCCCGGGCAAGAAGGTGTCCGAGGAGATCGCGCGCATTCGCCACTCGGTACCCGGCGTCACGCTCATCAGCCCACCACCGCACCACGACATCTACTCCATCGAGGACCTGGCCCAGCTGATCTACGACGTCAAGCGCGTCAACCGCCACGCTCGCGTGGGCGTGAAGCTGGTCTCGACCGCCGGCGTGGGGACCATCGCCGCGGGCGTCGCCAAGGGCTACGCCGACAACATCCAGATCAGCGGTTTCGACGGCGGCACCGGCGCCAGCCCGCTCTCGAGCGTGAAGCACGCCGGCGTGCCGTGGGAGCTCGGGCTGGCCGAGACGCAGCAGGTCCTGGTGGAGAACGGCCTTCGCGGCCGCGTCACGCTGCGCGTCGACGGCGGCATGAAGACCGGCAGGGACGTGGTGATGGCGGCGCTCCTCGGCGCCGAGGAGTACGGCTTCGGCACCGCGGCGCTGGTCGCGGCGGGCTGCGTCATGGTTCGCCAATGCCACCTGAACACCTGCCCCGTCGGGGTAGCGACGCAGGACCCCGAGCTCCGCAAGCGCTTCCAGGGCAGCCCCGATCACGTCGTCAACCTGTTCGTCTACGTGGCGCAGCAGGTCCGCATGCTGCTCGCCGAGCTGGGGGCGCGAGGCCTCGACGAGATCGTCGGGCGGGTCGACCTGCTGCGTCCGCGCCAGGTGGCGCTGGCGAAGGGCGTCAAGCTCGACCTCGCGGCGGTGTTGCGCGACCCCGATCCGACGGGCGACCGGGCGCGGCGCAGCCAGCAACGACACAACGACCGTCCGGAGGTGGTGCCGCCGCTCGACGAGCGCCTGTGGCGCGATGCCGAGCCGGCGCTGGAGCGCGGCGAGAGCGTCGCGCTCAGCTACCCCATCAACAACGGCGAGCGCAGCGTGGGCGCCCGCCTGTCGGGCGAGATCGCGCGACTGCATGGAGAAGCCGGGCTACCGCCAGGCAGCGTCCGGGTAACGTTCGAGGGGGCGGCGGGTCAGAGCTTCGGGGCCTTCACCAACCAGGGCATGTACCTGCGGCTGGTGGGGGAGGCCCAGGACTACGTCGGCAAGGGCATGGCGGGCGGCGAGGTGGCGGTCTTGCCGCCTCCGCGCACCACGCGCGCGCCCAACGGCAACGTCATCGTCGGCAACACCGTACTCTACGGGGCCACCGGCGGCAGCCTGTTCGCGGCGGGCAAGGCCGGCGAACGCCTGTGCGTCCGCAATTCCGGCGCTCGCGCGGTGGTGGAGGGCTGCGGCGACCACGGCTGCGAGTACATGACCGGCGGGGTGGCGGTGGTGCTTGGGAGAACCGGCCGCAACTTCGGGGCGGGCATGTCCGGCGGCGTGGCCTACGTCTACGACGAGGATGGCAACTTCGAAGCGCACTGCAACCCCGGCATGGTCGGGGTCACGAGATTGGAGGGCGGCGTCGACGAGGAGCTCCTGCGCGCGTTGGTGGAGCGCCACGTGCAGGTCACCGGGTCGCCGCTGGCGGGCGCGCTGCTCGAGGACTGGGCGCTCGCCGCCACGCGTTTCGTCAAGGTCGAGCCGCATCCGTCGCTGGAGGACCCCACGGCCGCGGAGCGCCAGGGTGCGGTCATCCAGGAAGAGCTGCTGCGCCGGGTCCGGGCCGACGCCATCGTCGGCGCCTGATGCCGGGCGCGGCCGGGCGCACGACCGTCCTCTCAGCCGTAGGCCGCGACCGTGCCGTCGAGCGCTGCCACCAGCACCAACTCGCCCAAGGGGAGGGGACTGGCCTGGATGGGACCGCTGCCGACGCGGTCCTGGAACAGCGGCTGGCCGCTGCGGGCATCGAAGGCGAGCACCTCGCCGCCCTCGGTCCCGAGGTAGAGCGCGCCGGCCGCCAGCGCCGGCGAGGCCGTGACGGCAGCCGGCAGGTCGCAGGTCCATAGCTCGTCGCCGCTGGCAAGCGACAGGCAGTACAGCCGCCGACCCCAGGACACGGCGTAGACCCGGCCGTCCCAGACGAGCGGCGTCGCCCACAGCTCGCCTTCCAGGTCGAAGGTCCAGCGCACCTCGTGGCGGTTCAGGTCGAAGGCGTGCAAGGCACCGGCGCGCTCCGGGATCAGCAGCGTGCCGTCGGCGGCCGACAGCGTGGCGACCACCGGACCCACCTCGACCTTGAACATCGACCTGCCGCTGTCCGCCCGCAAGGCGTGCAGCCAGCCGTCGTCGCTGGCGTAGAAGGCCAGACCCGCGTGCACCGTGGGCGGGGTGGCCGCCGGCGCCACGCCGTCGTAGTGCCAGCGCTCGCCGCCGTGCAGGTCCCAGGCGCGTGCGCCGCCGCGGCGGTCCGTGAGGATCAGGCCGTCGCCGAACGGCAGCACACCGACGACGTCGGCATCGTCGCGCCGCCACAGGGTCTCGCCGGTGGGCCAGGCGATGGCGTGCAGCGCACCGTCGCGGCTGGCGACCAGGATGCGGTCACGCAGGCAGGTCGGTGCCTGGCTGACCTCGTCGAGCAGCTCGAAGGTGGCGTGGACGCCGCCGTCGGCCGGCCGCAGCACTGCCAGCGTGTCGCTTCGCTGCCCCACCAGCACGAACCCGCCCGCCGCGGCCAGGCCCGCGGGCCACTGTGGACCCTCTTCCAGCTTGCGAACCCAGCGCCTCTCCAGCCCTGCGGGCGACGCCGGCCCGTGCGGGTAGGCGCCGCGCCTGCCCGGCCCGCCGAGCGCCACGTGGGTCGCGCGCTGCCTCTGGCTGTCGAGGATCGAGCGTAGCGCGTCCGCCACGGCGAAGCCCGACACCGGCCGCTGCTCCGGCTCCTTCGCCAGTAGCGAGTCGATCAGCCGGGAGAGGGTCGCGGGCACCTCTGGGTTGACCTCGACGGCAGGGCGAGGGGCTCCGTAGACGTGCTGGTAGAGCACCGCCTGGTCGTTGTCGGCATCGAAGGGTGCGGTGCCGGTGACGGCGCGGTAGAGAACCGCCCCGAAGGCGTAGAGATCGGTCGCGGAGCCGGTGGGGTCGCCGGTAGCCTGCTCGGGCGCCATGTACTGCGGGGTGCCCAGGGTGAAGCCGGTGCGTGTGAGCTCGCGGGAGGTCTCGGTGAGCTGTACCAGGCCGAAGTCCATGACCTTGGGATGGTGCTGCGAGGTCAACAGGATGTTGCGCGGGGTGAGGTCGCGGTGGACCATGCCCAGGCCGTGCACGTAGCCCAGCGCCTGCGCCACCGTGATCGCCGCGCTGAACAGCCGCTCCAGCGACTCCGGGTCGGCCTCGAGCGGCCCCAGCTCGGTGATCGGGCCGCCCTCGATGAGCTCCATGGCGAAGTACACGTGCTCGCCCAGGCCGAGATCGTAGATGCTCACGATGCCCGGGTGGTTGAGCCGTGCCAGCGCCCGGATCTCGCGCCGGAAGCGCTCGCTGTCGGTGTCGGTAAGGTGGGGGCGCAGCACCTTGAGAGCGACCGCCCGCTCGAGATGACGATCGCGGGCGCGGAACACCTGCGCCATGCCCCCGGCGCCGAGAACGCCCAGGATGTCGTAGCGGTTATCGACGACGTCGCCGGTCTGGAACATCGGGGAGGACGCTCAGTGCTCGTCGAGCGTCTTGAGGATCTCCGGGTCCAGCTTGCCTTCCTCGACGGCGCGGTTCAGCATCTCGATGCCGAGCCTCACGACCTCGGACTTGGACACGAGCCGTTCCGGGTTGGAGAGCTGGTAGGCCGTCTTGGTGAGAAGCGAGTCCTGGGCCTCGGTGATGACCACCTGTAACCGCTTGCTTTTCTCCCGCTTGGGCACGGCGTTCCCTTTCGCGCACACGTCGCGTGGCAAGCAACTATAGCATTGGCCGCATTTTCTTGACAATGCTCCGTTACCGTCCTAGACTACATCTGCCAAGCGTGTGTAAGTTGCTCATGATGTGGCAAATCTCACACCGCGATGTGATCGCCGCGCGAGGGACGGGATGCCCGACGACAACGATCTGCTAACCATCCAAGGCGGAACGCCCCTCGCCGGCGAGGTGCGCGTGTTCAGCGCAAAGAACTCGGCGCTCTACCTGATGCTGGCCGCCCTGCTCACCGACGAGCCGCTCGTGCTCGAGGACGTACCGCGCCTGAGCGACGTGCTGGTCACCGAGGAGATCCTGCGGCACGCGGGCGTGGAGACTCGCTGGGAGGGACGTGACCTTCACCTCCACGCGCGACGCGTCACCAACTGCCACGCCCCCTACCGGCTGGTGAGCAAGATGCGTGCCAGCTTCGTCGCGATGGGCGCGCTGCTGGCCCGCTGCGGCGAGGCGCGCATCCCCATGCCCGGCGGCTGCGCCTTCGGCCCGCGGCCGGTCGATCGCCATATCAAGGCGTTCCGCGACCTCGGCGTGGTGGTGGAGGAGGAGGGCGGCGACTTCGTGGCTCGCCGCGTCGGCCCGCTCCAAGGGCACGTGAGCTTCGAGACCTCCACCGTCGGCGGTACCCAGAACGTGCTTCTGGCCGCCGCCCTGTCGCCCTACGAGGTGGTCATCGACAACGCCGCTCTGGAGCCCGAGGTCCCGGACCTGGCGCGCCTGCTCTGCGCCATGGGCGCCACCGTCGAAGGAGCCGGCTCGCCGGTGATCCGCGTGCAAGGCGCCACGCGCCTGCGGGGCGCGCGCTTCCGTCCCATCCCCGATCGCATCGAGGCCGGTACCTACCTGTTGGCCGCCGCCGCCAGTCGCGGGCAGGTCGCCCTCGACAACGTCAGGACGGACCACCTGGAGGCGTCGCTGGCAGCCCTCGAGCGCAGCGGCGTGCGGGTGGAGCGCGGCGAGGCGCGGGTGTCGATCGATGCCCGCGGGGCGCTGGGCCCCACCGACATCAGGGCCGAGGCCTTCCCGGGGCTGCCGACCGACCTTCAGGCGCCCTTCGGCGCCTACCTGGCCACCGTCGAGGGCCACAGCACCGTTCGAGACGACGTCTACCCCTACCGCTTCACCCATGTCGAGCAGCTGGCGCTGGCCGGTGCCCGCGCACGGCTGGACGATCGCGTGCTGCGCATCGACGGCAACCGCCTGCACGGGGCCAGGATGCACGCCGCCGACATCCGCGCCGGCGGCGCTCTGGTGGTGGCGGCGCTCGCCGCCGAGGGCCGCTCCGAGATCAGCGGGGTCGGCTATATCGATCGCGGCTACGAGGACCTCGCCGGGCGCCTGGGCCTCCTGGGCGCCGATGTCCGGCGGCACCCCAAGGAGCCCGAGCTGGTGGTGACCGGCACCTACGGGCGCTAGCGCTCAGCTCACCTTCACGCGGACCTGGTGGTAGCCCGTGGCCCCGTCGGGCAACGGCTGGCTGCGCTTGCTCGTCTGCACCTTGCCGTCTCCATCCACCGCGCGTACCAACACCTCGTACTCGCCCGGGCCCGCGTCCCACTCCAGCCCCCATAGCGTCCAGGCGTACGGGTCGTCGGCCGGCCTGAGGCTGGCCGGCCGCCACGACGAGCCGCCGTCCAGCGACACCTGCACTGTCTCGATGCCCCGCAGCCCGGCGAAGGCGATCCCGCCGATGGCCGCAGCGCCGTCGAGCTGGGTGGCCTCCTTGGTGTCGATGCGGCTCATGGTCTGCACGGTGGCCTCCTGGCTCCAGCCCCGGCGCTCCCAGTAGCCGGTGACCTCGTGATCCACCAGCTCCACCTCGACCAGCCACTTCACGCTCTTCATGCCGTACTTGCCCGGGACCAGCAGCCGCGCCGGGAAGCCGTGGGCGGTCGTCAGCGGATCGCCGTCCTGCAGGTAGGCGACCATGGTGCCGTCCTTGCGGCCCCACGCCAACGGCAGCGACTCCAGGTAGTTGTCGGCCGCGCGCAGAAGCAGGTGCGTCGCCCCAGGCTTCACGCCCACCATGTCGAGGAGGTCCGCCACCTTCACGCCGGTCCAGGTGCTGTTACCTACCAGGTGGCCCCCCACCTCATTGGAGATGCAGATGAGGGTGGTGGGGCGCATGACCGAGGGGAGCTTCGTGAGGTCGGCGAGCGACAGCTCGAGCTCGTGGTCCACGAGGCCGTGGATCTTCAGTCGCCAGCGCGACTCCGGCACCTTGGGGTCGCTGAAGTTCTTGGACACCACGTAGTGATCCTTGACCGTGGTGATGTCGCTCGGCAGCCCCTTGATCCGCGCCAGCAGCGTCTTCACGTCGGCCGCGCGGGCCACCGCTGCCAGCGCGATGCGCGCGACCCCGGCTCCGAGCGCCAGCACCAGCAAGCCGCGACCCGTGCGCCGCAGCGCGTCGCGGCGGCCGGCGTCGAGAGGCGCCTTCGCGGCGCGCTCCCGAGCGGCGATCAGCACGGCTCCGTACACCAGGCCGAAGAGGCCCGCCCACAGGTGCGTGGCGAGAGGAGGGTAGAGGTAGTTGTCCGGGCTCAGGCCGAAGGCGCTCAGGCCCTCCAGCGGCAACAGCACCAGGCCGGCGAGGGCCGCGGTGAGCGCCGCCGGCAGCAGCAGCCGCCAGATCCGCGCCAGGCGCATGAACAGCGGCGCCGCCGCCGCCCAGACAGCCAGGTAGAGGAGAGCCATGACCGCGAAGAGGGCGTACTTGGCGTAGTGGTCCAGATGGTACGGCAGCGAGTGGATGATGTTGAAGACCGCCGGCACTCCCAGCAGGTGGCCGGTGAGGTCGAAGATCATGTCGACCGGCGTCCTGGCGGACACCAGCAAACGCGCCACCACCATGGCGGCGCCCGACGCCACTGCCGCGACCAGGCCGATCGCCAGCTGGCGGCTCACCCTTCGTTCGCTCCTCACATCCTCGCCCGCAGCCATCTCGCGCCTCCTTCCCGGTGTCCCCGGTATAGCGCAGCGCTCGCGGCCGATTCCTCACGCCTTCATCACGGCGCGGCAGCCTCCGCGACGGCCGCCGTCAGCGGGCATCCTCCTCAGGCGGCGGAGGCTCGGGCGCCAGCCCTCCGCCCGCCGCGCGGCCGGCCTGGCGCTCGTCGGTGCCTTCCGCCGTCACCGCCTCCCCGCCGTCCGGCGCGGGCCGGGCGCTCGCCGCCGGGCCAGCCGCTTCGCTCTCGGCCAGCGCGCGGTCCACGCTGGTGTCGGCGTCCGGCCACAGGGTGGCCTCCTCGAGCTCGTCGAGGAAGCTCGGCTCGGTCGGCGGCATGTCGCCCCAATGGCTCGGCAGCTGCCGGCCGGACCTGCCGTCGTCCCGCGGGGGCGGCAGTGCCGCGATCGGCCCGCCCGCCGCCGGGCGCCGCACGCGCCGCCGCAGCACCGCCCCGGCGGCGGCGACGACCATGCCCAGCAACATCAGCAGCAGCCACCCCACGCCGTGGGTGGGGGAGCGGTAGGGGATCAGGACCCCGCTGTCGAGCGCATGCCGCTGGGCGATCTGGCTGCCAGCGAGAAGGTCGACGACGGGGACCTGCTGCGAGGTGCTGGAGAAGGCCCAGGGCGACACCGAGGTGCTGAGCGGTCGCCAGGCGTCGTTCGAGAAGGGGTCGTAGACGCCTGTCAGGGCGTACACGGTGGCGTGCTGCGGCCTAGGGAGGTCGGTACGGATGACCAGGGTCGTGCCCTGCACCTCGAGGCTGACCGGCAGGTGCGGCCAGGAGCCCGGATCGCCGTCCTTCTGGGGCGTGACGGCGTAGGCCTGGTCGCCCGTCACCCGCAGCGCCACGTTCCAACCGCGCTTGGGAGGCATGCGCATGGCGGACCCGGGGAGGAGCGCCCGCGCGCCACCGCTGGCCGTGTCGAGGTAGACCTCGATCACCGGGTTGGAGAAGCCGTTGGGCAGGTGGCCCGGGTTCGACAGCGATCCCATCGTCACCCGCACGGTGAGCTTGGGGTCGTCGGTGACGGTGACCGACTCCAGGTCGAAGTCCGAGGTGTTGGCGTACACGGGCGCGGTGGGGGGCGACAGGCTGCCGTCGCCGACGGCGTCGCCGGCAGGGTCCTGGAGGTGAAGCAGTGCGGTGGCGAGGATCAGCAGGTGGATCATGCGCGGAGTCCCGCCTTCCGTATGGCGGCCTGGCTGCGTGCCAGCTCGGCCAACCACGATGCCAGCTTCTCGCTGTCGTGCTGCGCTAGCTGGCCGCCGCCCAGCAGCGGCAGGCGCAGCGATTCCACCCCTGCGGCCGCCAGCCGGTCCAGCGCCGGCGCCACCAGAACGGCGCCCTCGGCCTGGTACGCCGCCAGGCGTGCGTCGTCGACCGGCGTGCTGTTGAGCACCACTAGGTCGGGCTCGCGTCCCAGGTGGCGCGCCAGGGCCTCCACGTGGCCGAAGGCATCGAAGCCGTCGGTCTCGCCCGCCTCGGTCATGATGTTGCAGACGTAGACCAGCGACGCCTCCGTCTCGAGCAACGCCTGCCGCACGGCCGGCACCACGATGGGGGGGAGGGTGCTGGTGAACAGGCTGCCCGGGCCCAACACCACCAGGTCGGCGCGCCGGATCGCCCCCAGCACCTCCGGAACCGACTCCGGATCGGCCGGCTCCAACGCGACCGAGTGCGCCGGCCCCGGTCGCTCGCGAGTGCGGCTCTCGCCCCTCACCACCTCGCCGGTCTCCTTGGTGACGGACAGGGTGACGGGGCTGCCGGTCACCGGATAGACGGCGCCCGAGAGGTTGAGGAGGTGGTTGAGCACCCGGATGGCCTGGCCGAAGTCCCCCTCCACCTCCGTCAGCGTGGCGATCAGCAGGTTGCCGAAGGTGTGCCCGGCGAGCTCGTCTCCCCGCAGGAAGCGGTATTGGAGCAGCCTGCTCACCTCCAGCTCGTTGTCGCTCAGTGCAGCCAGGCAGTCGGTGAGGTCGCCCGGGGGAGGCATGTCGAAGGCGGCCCGAAGGCGACCGGAGGAGCCGCCGTCATCGCTGACCGTGACCACCGCGGTGACGTTCGAGGTGTGCTCGCGAAGGCCGCGAAGCAGGTTGCTGAGCCCATTGCCGCCGCCCAGCGCCACGATGCGCGGCCCCTTGGCCAGCGACACCCGGCGGTGCAGGACGACGGCCGCCTGGCTGGCGTTCGGCATCCAATGGGAGAGCAGCGAGCGGTTGAGCCGGCCCACCGCCAGCACTGCGAAGACGATCCCCACCAGCGCCACCGCGAGCGACAGGTACCCTCCCGCGACTCGCCAGGCCCCGCTGATGAGCACGTGCTCGATGGGGCTCGACAGCTCCCGCCGGCGATCGTTGAGCAGCCACAGCACCCCGCCTATCACGCCGAGCACCAGTAGCAGCGCCCCCAACACCGCTACCACCACGTGCCGCTTCACGCCCATGCCGGGCGTGAGCCAGAAGCGCCACCGCATGACGCTCGCGAAGCGGTCGCGCACCCCGCTCACCGGCGCTCCTGCAGGGCCTCTTCGAGGTCACGATGCTGCGCGCGCGTGCGGAAGCTGTCCGCCAGGTCGTGCGTGAGCCGCTCCACCACCGCAACGGAGCGATGCTGACCGCCGGTGCAGCCGACAGCCACGCTGTAGCTGCTGCGCCCCTCGGCGCGTGCGCCGGTGGCCAGCTCGCGCACCAAGCCCCGCAGCTGCGAGTAGAGCTCCAGCGAGGGTGGAGTGAACACGAACGCTTGCACTTCCGGCGCCGTCCCCGGCAGCGGCTGCAGCGCCGCGTTGTAGAAGGGGTTGGGCAACGACCGGACGTCCAGCACGGTGTCGGCGTCCGTCGGCACGCCCCGCTTGTAGCCGAAGGACACCAGTTGAAGCACGAATCCGCCCTCGCTCCCGAAGCGGTCCCACAGCTCGAGCGTCAGCTCCCGGGCCGAGGTGGCGGTGGTATCGATGACGACATCCGCCAGCGACCGCAGCCCCTCCAGGGTCCGGCGCTCCTGCAGCAGGTCGCCCGTCAGCGTGCCTTCGGCCAGCGGATGGGTCCGGCGGGTGAAGCTGTAGCGCCGTACCAGGCTGGCGGGGGTGGCGTCCAGGAACACCACCGTCGTCGCCAGCCCGCGTCTCCGAAGCGCGGCCAGCGCATCCGGCGCCGCGTCGAGGAAGGCACGCGTGCGGATGTCGACGCCGATGGCGATGCCGCTGGCGACGTCCCCGGCCGTGTCCACCAGGCCCTCCCAAAGGGCCGGCGGGAGGTTGTCCACCGTGTAGAAGCCAATGTCCTCCAGCGCGTGCAGCGCCGTCGTCTTGCCCGAGCCGCTGAGCCCGGTGAGCACCACCAGGCGCCCGTTCACGGACGCGTGCCGTTCGCGAGCTCGCTGGATAGCGGCACCAGCCGGCACGCTACGACCTCGCCGCTGCGCTCCACCACTGCGGCGGAGCCCGCATGCCCGACGAGCTCGCCCGGGCACAGCATGCGCGTCCCGCTGGCAAGCTCCTGCGCCGCCCACGGCACCCCTCCGGGTCGCGCCTCGACGAAGTCGGCGTTGCTCGTCGCCGCCCTGGCGCTCACCGTCGCGCCTGCCTGCACCACCTGCCAGTCGTCGCCCCCGAAGACCAGCTCGGCCCGGTGTCCGCCGACCTCCACGCTGAAGCTCGGCAGGCCGTCCTGCGACGGGAGTTGCTTCCAGGTCGCGGGCTTGAGGAAGCCGACGTTCTCGGACACGCAGCCGCTGGCCTTGCTCTGCACCCCCAGCGTCACCACCACGGCCTGCTTGGTGACGTGGCCCGACAGCGCGGTCGCCGCGGCCTGGGCCGCGGCGCGGTCGGTGTAGCAACCGACGCGCACCCGCACGAACTGCTGGCCGTCGTGCATGGCGAACTCGGAGAAGGCATCGAAGCCCAGGGCCTGCAGCTGACCCACCACCGCGTGGGCCTGGCGTAGATCGCGTAGGGCGACGGTCTGCACCGACCACCCTTGTGCGCTGGCGCTCGCCAGCAGCAGCCCGGCGGCCAGCGCCATCACCATGCCGAACGGCCTCATCTCATGCCTCCACGGCCCGCGTCGCGAGGCGGGCGAAGTTCTCGAGCACCCGCAGGCCGACGACCTGGCTCTTCTCGGGGTGGAACTGGGTCGCGTGCAGCATCCCGCGCGAGATGGCGCTCTTGAAGCTCACAGGGCCGTAGTCGGTGACGGCGCCGGGAACGTCGAGGTCATCGAAGGCGACGTAGTAGGAGTGGGCGAAGTACACGAAGGCCCCGTCGTCCACGCCGTCCAGCAGCGCCGGCCGGTCGTGCCGGCGCAGCTGGTTCCAGCCCATGTGCGGCACGCTCACGCCGGCCGCCGGGAAGCGCCGGGCGATGCCCGGCAGCACGCCCAGGCCGGGCACGTCGGGCGCCTCTTCGGAGGCCTGAAGGAGCAACTGCAACCCCACGCAGATCCCCAGGAACGGCCGCCCCTGCGCCAGGTGGGCGCGGATCAGCGGCTCGAAGCCGGAGGCACGGAACGCGCTCATGGCCTGCCCGAAGTGACCCTGGCCGGGAAGGACCAGCGCCTCCGCGCCGGCGGCGGCGGCCGGGTCGTCGCAACGCTCGACGGCCAGGCCGGCGAGCATCAGCGCCCGCTCGACGCTGTGCAGGTTCCCGGCGCCATAGTCGATGAGCACCGTGCGCACCGCTAGAGGAGCCCCTTCGTCGAGGGCACGGCGTCGTGGGTGACGCGCGTGGCTGCGTGCAGGGCACGGGCGAACGCCTTCATGATGGCCTCCACGACGTGGTGTGTCTCCTCGCCGGCGAGCACCCGCACGTGCAGCGTCGCCCCCGCGTGGTTGGCGAAGGCGCGCAGGAACTCGCGCAAGTGGTACGCGGTGAACCCACCGGCGTCTCCGGCGAAGCCGCCGGGCTCGAACGCCAGCGTCGGCCGGCCCGAGAGGTCCAGCACCACCTGAGCCAACGTCTCGTCCATGGGCACGAAGGCATCGGCGTAGCGTTCGATGCCGACGCGATCACCGAGGGCGCGTGCCACGGCCTGCCCCAGCGTGATCCCGGTATCCTCGACCAGGTGGTGGACGTCCACCTGCAGGTCGCCGCTGGCTTCCACCTCCAGCGCCAGCCGGCCATGCCTCACCAGCTGCTCCAGCATGTGGTCGAAGAAGCCCACCCCCGTCGCGGTGCGGCCGCCCGGGGGACCATCCAGATCGAGCGTCACGCGCACCGCGGTTTCGCCCGTGACCCGCTCCACCGACGCCTGCCTAGCCACTGACGACCTCCGTCGCGAGCACCTCGCGCAGGGCCAGCAAGAAGGCGTCGCTCTCAGCCGGCGCGCCGGCGGTGACGCGCAGACAGCCCTCGAGGCCGGGCAGGTGGTCCTGCCTGCGGACGGCCACGCCCCTGTCCAGCAGCCCTCGGTAGACCCGGGGGGCGTCGCCGACCCGGAACAGCACGAAGTTGGTTGCCGAGGCGAAAGGCTCCACGCCGCCGAGCTCGAGCAACCCGGCATGCAGCCGCTCGCGCTCGGACACCGCCAGGCGAACCCGCTCCCGCACGTACTCCGGATGCTCGAGCGCCGCCAGGGCCACCGCCGCTTGCAGGCTGGAGAGCGAGAAGGGCAGCAGCGCCTTGCGCACCTCGGCCGCCAGCAGCGGATGCATCAGGCCGTACCCGAGACGGGTGCCGGCCAGGGCGAAGGCCTTGCTCATGGTGCGGACCGACACCAGCCCGGCGCCCTCTCGCACCAGGTCGAGGTGGTCGCTTCCTGCGAAGTCGCCGTAGGCTTCGTCGAGCGCCACCAGCCAGTCGTCGCCCGCCCGCGCCAGCAGCGGCGCGAGCCCCTCACGCGGGTGCAAGTTGCCGGTGGGGGCGGCGGGGTTGGCGATGAAGGCGATGCCGCGCCTTCCCTCGGTGGCGGCCGCCAGCGCCGCTCCCGGCAGCTCGAACCCCGGGCCGAGCGGCACCTCGATCAGCTCGGCGCCCAGCAGCCTGGCCTGCAGGGCGTACACCGAGAAGGTCGGGGCCACGGTGACGACCGTCTGGCCGATGCCGGCGACGATGCTCAGGGCTTGCAGCAGGACGTTGGAGCCGCCCGTGACCACTACGCCGTCCGGGTCCCAGTGGTGGCGAGCGGCGATGGCGCGTTGCAGCGTCACCGGGTGCAGCTCCGGGTAGCGGTTCCAGGCCGCGCTCGCCACCCGTTGCAGGGCGGCCGTCTTGACTTCCTCGGGCAGGTCGAACGGCCCCTCGTTCTGATCGAGCTTGATCTCGGCGGTCCGGGGGGTGTAGTGGTAGCGCGGCAACGCGCGCACGCTCGGCCGGATGCTCATGGCGTCATGCTAGCGCACGAGGGCTGCCGGCTACTGCCCGCTCGCCTTCTGTTGCGCGTCCTGGCGGACCTTGGCGACGCTGGGCTGCAGGTTGGGGTCGAGCTTGACCGCCGTGTCGAACTCGCTCACGGCGTCGCTGTAGCGTTGCAGGCCGTAGTAGGTGAGGCCGAGGTTCAGGTGTGCCTGGGCGTTCTTGGGGTTGGCCTTCACGGCCTTGCCGAGCTGCTCGAGCGCCAGATCGAAGCGGCCGAGCTGCAGGTGGGCGTAGCCCAGGTCGTTGAGCACGATGTCGCTGTCGGGGAACGCCTTCAGCGCGGCCTGATAGTCCGCCACCGCCGAGCGCGGGTCGCCGGTGAGCTGCAGGGCGTAGCCCTCGAAGAACGCCGACAGGCCGTTGTCGTCGAGGCTGCGCGCCCGCTTGAACGCCTCCACGGCCGTCTGGTAGTCCTGCACCTCCAGCGCGTACATGCCCTGCTGGAACGCGGTGCCGGCGTCGGCGCTGAAGGTCACGTCGGTGCCCCCCGTGAGCTGGCGCTGCTGCTGCAAGAAGCTCAGGCCGCGCTTGGCGAGCGCGAGGTTGGGTTGGATCGCCAGGGCCTTGTTGAGCTCCGTCTCGCCCTCGGAGAGCTTGCCGACGCGGGCCAGCGCGAGGCCGTAGACCGCCAGGACGTTGGCGTCCTGGGTGCCCTTCGCCACGATCGGCCGCAGCAGGCCCAGGGCGGCCTCCGCTCGCCCGGCGGCGAGGAAGATGCGCGCGAGGTCGCCGTGGGCGCTGTCGCCGCTGCCCGACACGCTCTCGAAGGTGCGCTGCGCAGCCTGGATCTCGCCCTGCCGCGCTTGAGCGACCGTGAGCAGGTTGGCGATGGCGGCGTCCTTGGGCAGGCTGGCGTGGAGCGGGCTGAGGACCCCCTCGGCGCCCGCGTAGTCGCCTTTGTGCACCAGCAGCTCGCCCTCCGCGGCCTTCAGGATGGTGGCGTCGGGGTACTTCTTCTCGCCCTGGCGCACCAGGGCCAGGGCACCGTCGGTCACGTCGGCCGGCAGCAGGCGCGCCAGGCTGTAGAGGCCGGCCGACACTGCCATGGGGTCTTGGACGGCCTGCTGCAGGTAGGCGAGCGCGCCCTTGTCGTCGCCGGCGTTGATCACGTTCTGCACGATGGCGCGGCGCAGCGCGACCGACTCCGGCAGCGCGTTCTCACCGTTCCGCAGGGTCTGCAGCGCGTGCTGGGGCGTGTCCTGGAGGCTGGCGAGCTGCAGGTAGGCGTCGAGCATGCGGGGGTACGCCTCGATGGCCGCCTGCAGGTCCTGCTTGGCCTTGGCGGCGTCACTCTCCAGACTGGCCATGCCGGTCAGCGCCACGGCATCCGAGGGGTTGAGCTGAACGGCCTTGGCGAAGGCGGCCGTGGCCGCCTTGTTGTCTCCGGCAGCCTGCTCGACCACGCCGAGCACCACCTGGACCTCGCCGTCGTCAGGTTGCGCCTTGGCGGCCGCCTGCGCCACCGGCAGCGCCGTCTTGGCGTTCCCGCTCAGCGCCAGCAGCCGGGCGTACTCCGCCTTCACCCAGGCGGAGTTGGGGTCGAGCTGGCTGGCGGTCTTGAGGTCGGCGACCTTGGCGCCCGGCAGCCGCGACGCCGCCAGCGCGACCGGGCCCAGACTGGGGAGCGACGGCGTCTGTGCCGCCGCGCTGTCGATGCGCCCCAACACGGTGGCGCCCAGGTTCGGATCGAGGGCGGTGGCCAGGGTCCTGGCCGCCGCACGCGCCAGCGTGGCGGGCGTGCCGTCGGGGGCCCGGGCCGTGAGGGTCTGCGGGCTCCCCGCCCGGTCGACGGTGAGCGAGACGCTCATGCCGCTGCCACTGCCCGACACCGTGCCCTGGATCACCACGTCGGGCGAGAACAGCGCCCGCATCGTCGCCTGCTGGCTCTTGCCGGCCTGCTGGGCCTTCTGCATCACCAGGGCCACATCCCCGATGGCAGGGACGTACACGTTGGGGATCTCGTTCAACGCGCGCTGCAAGGCGGTGGGCAGCCCCAGCTGCAAGGTGGCGACCGAGGCGTTGGCGTCGAAGGGCTCGATGACCACCCGGGTGGTCGCCTGGGTGGAGGACTGTGCCAGCGCCAGGCTGGCGACCATCGATGCCGTCGCCGCGAGCAGCAGCGACGCGAGAACGCGGGATGGGTGCTTCATCAGGGGGGAGGATACCACCGGGCCCCGGTGAGAAGCCTAAGCGCCGCCACCGCCGGGCTTAAGGCCGAATCCGCGTGGAAGCAGGTTCGCGACCGTGAACGCCTCGCATGCGCCCGACCCGTTGACCAGGAAGATGGTCGCGTCGGGCGCGAACTCGTGGAGGATCTGGCGGCAGGCGCCGCAGGGGCTGGCCGGGGGGTCGGCCTCGGCGAACACCACCATCTCCCGGAAGTGCCGGCGGCCGCGCGTCACCAGCGCCTGTACCGCCGACTGCTCGGCGCACCGCGACAGGCCGAAGCTGGCGTTCTCCACGTTGCCGCCGGCGACGACGCTGCCATCGTCGGCGCGTAGCGCGGCGCCGACCCGGAACCCGGAGTACGGCGCATAGGCGTTGGCGTGCGCCTCGCGGGCCGCCGCCAGCAGGTCCGCCGGCGGCGAGGGCGTCACCGGAGCACCCCCATGCGCACCAGCAAGGGCGGGCCCAGCACCGCGACGCCGACCAGCAACGCACAGATCGAGGCCACCAGCACCCCGCCGGCGGCGATGTCCTTGGCCGCGGCCGCCAGCTCGTGACGCTGCGGCGACGCCAGGTCGACGAGGGTCTCGACGGCGCTGTTGAAGAACTCCGCCGTCACCACCAGTCCCGCCGCCAGGATCACCGGGACCAGCGGAGCGCCCAGCCACCATGCCAGGGCTAACGCGAGCACCCCGAGCGCCAGCTCGATCCGCAGGTTCGCCTCGTGGCGCACCGCGCGCCACACGCCACGCGTCGCGAACAGGAACGCCAACGGCAGGCTGCGCGAGCGCCTCATTCGGCGTCCCCGCCGTCCCGCCGCCGCAACGCCAGCACCCGCCGCTCCGCCTCGCGGAAGGGCCGCCAGGCCGGCTCGCCATCGTGATCGAAGCCGCGCAAGTGGGTGACGCCATGCGCGGCCAGCACCAGCACCTCGCCCAGCGGGTCGAGGCCGTGCGCTTCCGCCTGGCGCTCCGCGGTGTCCAGGCTGATGAAGATGTCGCCGAGGTGCGGCACGGCGGGGACGTCGATGTCATCGGGTTCGGCGGTGGGGTAGGACAGCACGTCGGTTGCTCCCTCCACGCCGCGGTCGCGGGCATTGCGCGCGGCGATGGTGGCATCGTCGACGAGGATCACGGTGACGTCGCGGTCCTCGAGCCCGAGCTCGGTCAGGAGGCTCTGCAGCGTCCGCTCGAGCGCCTCAGCCCGCGGGAACCGGCGTGTCTCGTCGAGTATCTCCACTGCCACGGCGAAGCCCCTTGACCTCCTCCGGGGAAGGATAGCTGATGCGACGGTGAAGGATGGCGGTGAGCATCCGCTCGAAGGTGTTGGCGATGACCTCCAGGTCGTGGAAGTTCAGCGGGCTCTGGGACAGCTGGTCGTCCTGCAGGCGTTGGTCGATGAGGCGGTCGATCATCGCCCGGATGCTCGACTGGTTCGGCTCGGAGAGCGTCCGCGACGCCGACTCCACCGTGTCGGCGAGCATCAGCACCGCCGTCTCCTTGCTGTGCGGTTTGGGGCCCGGATAGCGGAAGCTCAGCTCCTCGACGTTGGCGGCGTCCTCCAGGGCGCGCTTGTAGAAGTAGCTGAGCACGGTGGTGCCGTGGTGCTCGGCCACGTAAGGCGTCAGCTCGCGCGGCAGCTTGAACTCCTTGAGCAGCTCGAGGCCGTCGCGCACGTGGCTCGTGATGATCAGGAAGCTCAGGTGAGGGCTCAGCTGATCGTGGGGGTTCTCGTCGGAGAACTGGTTCTCCACGAAGAAGTGCGGCCTGCGCATCTTGCCGACGTCGTGGTAGAGCGCCCCGACACGGGCCTGAAGGGCGTCCCCGCCGATATTCTTGACCGCTTGCTCCACCAGGTTGCTGATGATGAGGCTGTGCTGGTAGGTGCCCGGCGCCTCGATCAGCAGCCGCTGCAGTAGCGGGCTGGTGGGGCTCGAGAGCTCCAGCAGCCGGTAGTCGGTGAGGAATCCGAAGCCGCTCTCCGCCAGCGGCAGCAGCCCCAACGCGGTGATGCCCGAGAGCACGCCGCCGCCGACCATGAAGAGGGCCCCCAGCGCCGTACCGCCCGCGGTCATGCCGCCATTGACCAGCACCAGGACCGTCAGCGTTGCGCCGCTGGCGACCCCGCCGACCGCCCCTGCCAGCAGCAGCGCCACCCGGCTGCGCACCGTCAGCACCGTGAGGCAGGCCACCACCGAGCCGACCAGCGTTCCGCCGACCGCGAACAGCGGCGTGAGCGGGGTCAGCAGTGCCACCGCCAACGCCACCCACACGCCCCACATCAGGCCGGCAGCCTCCGACACCAGCACCGTCACCACCAGCGACAGCAGCAGGCCGAAGAGGAAGTTGGTGGATGCCAGCAGCGCCAGGCGCTGCACCGCCACCACCGACAACGTCAGGATGGTCAGGAACGTCAGCTGCGACATGCTCAGCCGCGGGGCCAAGCTGCGCCGGGCGTACAGAAGCGGAGCGCTCAGCAGCAACGCCACCAGCAGCGAGCCGAGCAGGATCCAGGCGGTGCCCTTGAGCTGGGCGGTGCGCGCACTGTAGAGGCCCAGAGCCTCCAGCACGCGCAGGTTGTCCTGGGTGAGCTGCTGCCCCTCGCGCACGATCACCTGGCCGGCCCGCAGCGACTGCATCACCGGCTGAACGGCCGACGCGGCGGCATCACGCGCCGACTGGGTGAGGTCCGCGTTGGGCACGGACGTGGCTACCAGGTAGCGCTGCAGCAGGCGCCGCACCTCGCTCCGCCGGTCCGCAGGGGCACGCTGCGCCGCGGCGTCGATCAGTGCGGGGATCTGCGTCTGTTTGACGCCGTTGGGGTCACCGTAGGCGGAGGCGACGAAGTCGATGACCGCCTGCGGCATGTTCGACGATGTCACGGCGCTGGTGACGAGATTCTGCAGCTCCGGGTCGCTGGTGTAGATGGTGCCGATCTGCTCGCGCGCCGCCTGTTTCTGACGCTCGGTGGCGATACGGTCGATCACCTGGGTGTCGACAGGCGCCACGAACGTCTGCGGGCTCACCTCGCCCACCGCCAGCGAGGACCCGCCGCGGCCGCCGTAGACGCTGAACAGCAGCGCCGTGAGCGCGGCCACCGAGATGGCGAACAGCAGCCACAGGCGGCCGCCGAAGGTGCGGGATGTGCTACGGCTGCTGCTCATAGGCCCGGATGATCTGCGCGACCAAGGGGTGGCGAACCACGTCGGCCTTGCTGAAGGTGATGAAGTCGATGCCCTCGATGCCCTGGAGGATCGTCGCCGCGGTGGCGAGCCCGCTCCTCGCGCCGTCGGGAAGGTCGGTCTGGGTGGTGTCGCCGGTGACCACCACCTTGCTGTTGAAGCCCATGCGCGTGAGGAACATCTTCATCTGGTCGGGGGTGGTGTTCTGTGCCTCGTCGAGGATGATGAAGGCGTCGTTCAGCGTACGGCCCCTCATGAACGCCAAGGGCGCCACCTCGATGGTGCCGAGCTCCAGCAGCTTCTCCACCCGGTCGGCCGGCAGCATGTCGTAGAGCGCGTCGTACAGCGGCCGCAGGTAGGGGTCGATCTTCGCCTGCAGGTCCCCGGGCAGGAAGCCCAGGCGCTCGCCCGCCTCCACCGCCGGGCGCGTCAGGATGATGCGCTTGACCCGGCGGTGGGTGAGCGCTTCCACGGCCATGGCCACCGCCAGGTAGGTCTTCCCGGTGCCCGCCGGCCCGATACCGAAGACGATGGGGTGGTCGACGATGGCGGCCACGTAGCGTCGCTGGCCGGCCGTCTTGGGACGTGCGCGACCCGGCAGGCGGGCTGCCTCGTCGGCAGGCTCCCGCGTCTCCGTGGGCGCGCTGAGCTCCTCGAGATCGGTGTGCTGCAGCTCGGTCAACGACACCCGCCCTCCGCTTCGGATGGTGCCGATCAGCGACCGGAAGGTCCGCGCCGCCTCCTCCACCTCCCGCTCCCCGCCACTGAGGCGCAGCTCGTCGCCGCGGGCCACCACCGTGGCGCTGAGGCGGGTGCGCAGGAGCCGGAGGTTTTCGTCGTTCTGACCGAAGAGGGACAGCGCCTCAGCGGGGCTGCGAAGCTTCAGCGTGACCGAGGTCGCGATGATGCCCTCCGCCGCTTCCACGCCGGCTCGTCCAGGATCTCGTGCCAGATCAGGCCGTTGACGATGGCCCGACGATCGAACCGCAGAAGATCCACGGGCCCCAGTCTAGCCCCAGCGCGGGCCTGCCTGCGTCGCCCGTAGGCAGCGGCCGATCGCGCGGCTGCGCCCCGCCCGGAGCCGCGCATCGCAGCCTCGTCTCGCCGGGGCCGAGGCTCGCGCTGCGGGCTGCCGATCGGACGGCCCGGGGGTGTGCCTTCGCGCCCCAGGGTGGCGTCCTGCTGGCCGGCCGATGCGTCCCCTACCAGGCCCCGCTCGAAGGGGTCCTCCGGTACCAGGCCGCCCGGGCGCTCGCCGGGCACCAGCGTGCGGCCGCCGGCGGGCACGTAAGGCGCGGCGGCATCCTCGGGCACCAGCGTGCGGCCGCCGGCGGGCACGTAAGGCGCGGCAGCATCCTCGGGCACCAGCGTGCGGCCGCCGGCGGGCACGTAAGGAGCGGCAGCATCCTCGGGCACCAGCGTGGCATCGCC
>Ga0307440_1000149_pt1 | contig 31280 bp, 19 predicted proteins | sample SalMarWE160410MG_FD_202150 | JGI IMG/M metagenome (GOLD analysis project Ga0307440, IMG submission 202150) | Salt marsh sediment microbial communities from the Plum Island Ecosystem LTER, Massachusetts, United States - WE1604-10 | ecosystem: Environmental > Aquatic > Marine > Intertidal zone >...
TGTCACAAGTGACATTAGACAATGGCATAACATGGAGCATCCGGCCTGCCACATGAAAAGCGTGCTTTCGGCTAGGATCCAAAGTCGTGACAAAGACACGTCTACGGAGATTTGGACGGTAGAGGGCTGCGATGGCAAAAAATTTCAATACCAGGTTCTTATAATTGCTGGGCCAAATGGCCGCGGCTTCAGCGATTCCGTTTCCAATGCTGACGGCTCACCGTTCCATGTTGATAAATCACCTTAGTTTCAAGTTTGAACTGCAACATTGACTAATTTCCATAGAGTATTTTCTCCGGTGTTTTGAATCCGAGTCGTTTTCTCGGTCTGGTGTTGAGTTTCTTTGCGATGGCGTTACAGTCGTGTTGTGTAATGTTCGCCATCGACTTCCGTTTCGGTAGATACTGGCGTATCAGGCCGTTGGTGTTTTCGTTGGTGCCTCGCTCCCAAGAGTGGTAGGGGTGGGCGAAGTAGAATTTCACACCCGTTATTCTTTCGACGTCGGGGTAGGCATGGAACTCTGTGCCGTTGTCGGCGGTGATGGTTTTGAAGGGAAGCTGGCTCTTTTGGATCAGATGAAGGATGCGTCGGTTGGTCTCCTGAGTGGTTCGAGATTTCAGTTTACCGATGAGCACGTAGCCGGCCTTGCGTTCGACGATGGTCACGATGCAGTGTTTGTCGCGCCCGCCCATGACGGTATCGATCTCCCAGTGGCCCGCTGTGCGGCGTGAATCCACGGCAGCTGGTCGCTCATCGATCATCCGTTTGCCGGCGAGCCGACCGCGGGAATCATAGCTATTGTGGCGTTTGCGCCGCTTTTTGGGCGCTTGGCGCAGGTGCTGATGCAACGTGCCACCGTTGCGCTTGTCCTCCCACACATACTGATAGATCGTCTCATGGCTGATGCTGAGCTCACCCTGCTGTTTTAGGGTCACCGAGATTTGTTCGGGGCTCCACTCTTGCCGGAGCAGCGCATCGACCTTGGCCAGTTCCGCTCTGCAGAACTGGCGATTGCGCCGAGACCTTCGTCTGCGCCCGGTGGTCATCTCGATGGCCTTGCTGGGCCGATACACGCCAAATCGGGAGTTACGGCCGATCTCCCTGGAGATGGTGCCGGGATCGCGTCTGAGTGCTCTGGCGATGCGGGCCTGGTTGAAGCCTTGCCGTCTGAGCACTGAAATGGTGTATCGTTCTTCATTGGTGAGTTGGTGATACGTCATGCCAGTTTCCCTTTTCTTGGTCGATGAGTGAGACTGTAAGTATCCCAGCTCACCACTTCAAAAGGGAGGTCCGTCGGTGATATTGCACTTAGTATCTGAATTCGCGGCGGCTAACAACTCATCCAAGCGGACACGCTGACGCGTGCCGCTTAATTCAAGCGTTAGGGACGCTCGAGAAGGAAAACGAGATCGAAGCGGCTCGTCGTTCTCCGCCACGCGAGCGACGCAATGGGAGTCATTGCGTGCCGGATCGGGTCCGCCGACATTCAAAGGGCTCGCAGCGCGCTCTGAATCACGGGAAGGGTTTCGCCAAATCTCTCGCCAAGCACGGTGAGCCGCGTGCCCAGCAGTGATTCGAGCTGATCGAAATCGCCATCGCGACCCCCGACGTAATACACTTGAGCCTGAGTATTAGCGATGGGCTGCCACACGTGGGCATCAGCAAACCACGGTTTTGCACCAATCACGAAAATGCCATTCGCCGCCTCCGCGGCCACTTTCCATCTCTGTTGGAGTTGCTCGATGACATGGTGGTTCAAGGGTGCTGGCTTCCCCTCCGTGTAGACACACATCACCGGAGGAAGGGACCCCGCCTGAGCGTACCAGGAATCCAACTCTTCACTTGGAATACGGCGAACCGGCGTGGTGCCGATTTGCTGAAAATTGGAGGCCACTATCCCAGAGACGGACACGTCCGCAACAAGATCGCAGGCACCGTGTATTGGCAGGATGGACACCCGACCCGACGGGTCCGATCGATCTAACAGAGCTTCGCGAGCGCACAGAGACAGAAGGATTTCATAGTTGAGAGTGGCAAGAACACTCTGACTTGCGAGGCCACAGGTCAGCAGCTCCGAAACGAGCAAGGTGTACAGGTTGTCCTTCACCGATTCAGGTCGGAACCTCGCGAAGTAGTGACCTAGGTCCCTCAGTAGCGGAAGAAGATTCGTTCCTCTACGTGCATATACAGTACCCATCGCCGCCTCGAATCCTGTGTCGGAGCGAAACAGCGATGCTACTTGCGCGTCGAGGGTTCCCCATGTATTCGGGAAGACATATTCTAGTTCGCCGAATAGTTGGGCGCCCAGTGGAGGTCGGCTCCCGAGCCTGGGCGACGAAGGCACAACCGGGCCGGCGCCGTAGCTTGCACCGGCACCGAACAATAAAGCGCATCTCATTAGTGTGTTGCTCATTGCATCAGACTAACAGTACTCGCCGGCCGACTCACGCGGCCGCGCGTAAGCAAGAATTCAAGGGTCAGATACCGTCTTGAATTGCAAGTGCCTGCATGGGGATACGAGCATCGAATCGACGGTTTGACTTAAGCACGCCATAGATTATATGCACCAGTTTTCTCATACTTGCCCCGACGATGGCTTTGGGTGCGAGTCCCTTCTGTTCCAGTCGTTTGGCCATGGCAACGATCACCGGATTGTGTCGCTTGGCGACGAGCCCCGGCATGTACAGCGCCCGGCGCGCCTCGGCATGACCGGTGCGCGAGAGCATGGTTCTCCCTCGTACTGACGTACCCGATTGTCTTTGCCGCGGCGTGACCCCGATGAAGGCGGCCAGTGCTTTGGCGCTGGTGAAGCGTCGGGCATCGCCGATGTAGGCCAGGAACTGGGCAGCGAACTTCGCCCCGCAGCCGGGGATGGAGCGGATCAGCTCTGCATCGCGCTTGAGCTGGGGATGACCCTGGATGTGATCGTCGATATCACGCTCCAAGTCTGCGATCTCACGCTCCAGCCACTGGATATGCGCTTCAACGCGAGCCCGGATCGTGCCATCGGCGGGCTGGGTGAGCGCCTCGAGGCGATTACGTTCCTGCTGGCGCATCTGCACCAAGGCTCGGAGCCGCTCCACCAGGGCTCTTAGCTCCCGTTCGGCCACGCTGGGCGGCGTCCACACCGCGAGATCGCTGCGTTGTGCGAAGCGGGCGAGAAGCTTCGCATCGGCCACATCGGTCTTGTTCCTAACCAGCTCGCTCTGGGCGAAGCCCTTCACCCGTGCGGGGTTGACGATGCTCACCCGCCAACCCGCATCGGCGAGCACGATCGCCACCGCCTCGCTGTAGGGCCCGGTGGCCTCCAGCACCACCGGCGTGTCCTGGGGCAGGGAACGCTCCGCCAGCCACCCCAAGAGCACCTGGTGTCCATGCGGGGTGTTCTTCACCGCCTTGCTCTTGAACTTCTCGCCCCGCACCACGCACACATCGAGCTTGTGCTTGGAGACGTCGATACCTACAGCGTTCTCATTCATATGCTTCCACCTGGTATGCAGGCTCTGTGGCCTAAGTTACCGTTCGAAGTCGATGAACGAGAAAACGGGCCGGTGGACTTATCTGACCCACAGGCTCAATGGCCTAAAGTCTTGCCAGCCTCAACCGGCCCGGCCGTTGCATCGGAAGGTGTAGACTCGTCCACATGCGCGGCACTGTCAAGATACGAGGTCTTTCCTTTTGCCCAGGTTGAGGTAACAGGCGGGGCCTGAGTCTGAGCAACTGCAAGATGGCCTGTTCCGGGCGGGTCATATGGAACTAATGCGGATTTATTCGTAATATAAGGAGCATTGAGGAGGTGGCGTTATGAAAAAAGTCTATGTAATCGTTTTTGCTGCAATCACGGTGGTTTTTGCCGGGTGCGGGCTTGGCCATGCAAGGAGTTCCGGCAGTTCCGGTTCCGCGGTTAGTGCGTCCGGGGCAATGGCCAAGACCGTTGAATTCAAGGTGGTTTCTTCCGGGATTCAGCGGGGGGTGCATGATCAGCAGCTACATGTCATAACGACCGATAAGCAACTGGCGTCGTTGATCTCGATGGCCAAGTTGTCCGGTGAAAAGCCGAGTGCCGACTTTTCCAGGGATGAGTTGGTTGGCGTTTTTCTGAGCTCCAATATGGGGTGCGGTACTGACGGGCTAAAAATCACCAGCGTTAAAGAGTCGGATGCGACCGTGACGGTCCATGCCTCGCGGCTTGTCAGGAAACCCAATGCAAAAGGTGGGGCTTGCACGATAATGCGATTAAACGGTTTTGCCTATGTTCTGATTTCCATCCCGAAGACCAGCAAGACCATTTCTTTGGATCTCAATAAGTCGGCATCGTAAGAGCAGGGGCCGGCCAGGGGCATTACCCGCGATCCATGATTGGGACCGGGGTTCAGGCGATTATGTCACTGGCCGGGCAGGCGGTGATGCCGCCGGCGAGGCTGAAGACGTTCTTGTAGCCGGCGTCCTGGAACAGTTTGGCGGCGAAGAGGCTGCGCTGGCCGTGGGCGCAGTAGAACACGTAGTGTTCGCTGTCCGGTAATTCGGGCAGCGCTTCCAGCAGGCCCGAGAGCGGGTGGTGGATCGCATCAGGCAGGTGGCCCGCGTCCCATTCGTAGTCTTCCCTTACGTCTACCAGTAAAGCGTTCGGGTACTCGGCGAGTTCTCTGGGTGTGATTTCCGCGATGGGCTGTCGCTTGGTCGAGAGAGTAATGTCTTCCGGGTGCTGCCCGCATATCCGGCATTGCGGATCGCGCGGCAAATCGATGACGCGGGTCTGGAGGGTGCGGCCGTCAAGGAGCCACAGGCGCCCGAGCAGGGTTTCGAGCCCGCTGCCGGAATCATCGCCGTTATCGGCCAGCAACCATTTAATCGCTTCGAGCGCCTGGAGGCTGCCCGTGATGCCGGTGATGGCGCCGAGCACGCCGGCTTCCGAGCAGGTGAGGGCGGGCACTTCGGGCAGCGACGGGAACAGGCAGCGCAGGCAGGGGCCGGTGCGGGCATCGAAGACGGCGACGCGCGCCTCGAAGCCGAGCACGGCGGCATGCACCAGCGGGCGTCCTGCCCTGGCGCAGGCGTCGTTGATGAGGAACTTGGTTTCCAGCCGGTCGGTGGCGTCGACGACCAGTTCGTAATCGTTGATCAGTTCCACGGCGTTATCGGCCGTTACGCGCACCGGGTGCGGTAGGGCGCTTATGTCGGGATTGAATGCGGCCAGGCGTTCCGCGGCGGCCTCCGCTTTTCTGCGGCCGATATCGTCGTTGGTATACAGGATCTGGCGGTGCAGGTTGTGCAGTTCCAGCGTGTCGTCGTCGGCGATGCCGAGGGTGCCGACGCCGGCGGCAGCCAGGTAGTACAAGGCGGCCGTGCCGAGCGCGCCGGCGCCGATGACCAGCACGCGGGCGCGGGCCAGCCGTTGCTGCCCGGACCGGCCGATCTCCGGCAGAATCACCTGACGTTCGTAACGCGGGAAGTCTGAAGCCATGCCTCTATTTTAGAGTCCCGTATAGGGAATTCGTAAACTCTCCGCCTTCAGACAGTGATTTAGTCCTGGCTCCTTCGCCCCTCGTTGAGGGGAAAAGGCCGGGATGTGGGGTGCGCCGCGTAGCGGCGCCCTGTGTTTTTGCCCCTCACCCTAACCCTCTCCCCGCACGCGGGGCGAGGGGATAACCTTCAGTCGGCCGGTGGCGTATTTGGCGTCCGGGGCAAGCGGCGTTCGTATAATGGACGCAGAACTTCAAAGAAGGAGGACGACACATGAGCAAACGCACGGGGCCGTTGGGCCACGATATCACCTGTTTCAAAGCCTACGATGTGCGGGGCCGCGTGCCCGGGGAGCTTGACGAGGACATTGCTTACCGGATCGCGCGCGGCTGGGCCGATTTCATTGGCGCGCAGCGGGTCTGCATGGGCCGGGATGTGCGCCTGACGAGCGACAGTTTTGCCGATGCCGTTGCCGAGGGGCTGGCCGATTCCGGCGTCGACGTCATGGACCTGGGCGTCTGCGGGACCGAGGAGACGTATTTCGCGACGTTCAACGGTAGACTCGATGGCGGCGTGATGATCACGGCCAGCCACAATCCGACCGATTACAACGGCCTCAAGCTGGTGCGCCAGAAGGCGCATCCGATCAGTGGCGATACGGGCCTGGTCGATATCCGCAAGCTGGCCGAGCAGGGTGCGTTCAAGGACGGGGCCGAACCCGGCAAGCGGATACCCGCCGAGGACAAGACCGCTTATATCCAACATCTGCTGAGCTATGTCGATCCTGAACAGCTCAAGCCGCTGAAGTTGGTGGTCAATCCGGGTAACGGCTGTGCCGGTCCGATCGTCGAGAGGCTGGAGAAGCATTTGCCGTTCGAGTTCGTGAAGATGGATTTCAAGCCGGACGGGAGCTTTCCCAACGGCGTGCCCAACCCGATGCTCGAGGAGAATCGCCGCGAGACTAGCGAGCAGGTGAAAGCGAGCGGGGCGGATATGGGCATTGCCTGGGACGGTGATTTCGACCGCTGCTTTTTCTATGACGAAAGCGGCGCCTTTGTCGAAGGCTATTACATCGTTGGACTGCTGGCCGAGAGCTTCCTCGAAGAGGAGCCGGGCGCACGCATTCTCCACGATCCGCGCCTGGTGTGGAACACGGAGGATGTGGTCACCCGGTTCGGGGGCACGCCGGTCGTGTCCAAGAGCGGTCACGCCTTCATGAAGGAGAAGATGCGTACCGAGGATTGCATCTACGGCGGGGAGATGAGCGCGCATCATTACTTCCGCCGTTTCGGCTATTGCGACAGCGGCATGATTCCCTGGCTGCTGGTTGCGGAGCGGATTTCACGCCTGGGCAAAACCTTGTCCGAAATGATTGCCGAGTGCGAGGAGCGTTTCCCCGCAAGCGGGGAAATCAATCGCAAAGTAGCCGATCAGCAGGCCGCTATGGCCCGCGTCGAACAGCACTATGCCGATTCGGCCGTGAAGGTCGAGCGAATCGACGGCCTGTCCATGGCCTTCTCCAACTGGCGCTTCAACCTGCGCCCCTCCAATACCGAGCCGCTCCTGCGCCTCAACGTCGAGTCACGCGGCGACCGCGGCCTGATGGAAATAAAAACCGACGAAATCCTGAAATTGCTGGCTGCCTAAGAGATACCCGCCTCACTCATTGCAAGAGTGAGGCGGGCCGTCGTCTTCTTATCCGGTCGAGTCCGCTACGGCTGGGTGGTCGTACAGGCGTTGGCTGAGTTGGTGGCCGTATAGTAGGGAACGCCCTGATCGTCAGTTGCAATCGCCGGTGCAACGACAGTGCCTGCATTGCTCCCGCGGATAACAAGAAGTTTGTTCTGCTGGGTGGGCGCCGCTATGAGATTCGCCGGGTCGGGGCGGCCGGTCGAGGGGCCCGGCGTGTAGGTGTAACTGCTTGTAGAGCTGGGAGGGGCTTGCACGGCGATGGTGTAGTCAACACAACCGCTCTTCGGGCAAGCATAGTAGGTTTCGCCTGCCGCCGCATCCGGGCAGGCGGGGTCCGGGGTGCCGCCATCGTAGGTGCTGTCGCAGCTGCCAGTGGGCGAGGCGGCGATCGGGTTGGGCGTGTCCTGGACGATATTCAGGTACAGGTATCCGGTCGACGGGTTGTAGTAGTAAACGTCTGTCAGGGGCGTGTAAGTACCGTCACTGTTCTTGGTCATCAAGCCGCTGATGCTGGAAACGCTGGTCAGCGTGGTGGATGTCCCGCCGGGGCAATAACCGCCGCCTCCGCTGGCATCCGTGGGAAGGTTGCCCGGATGCGATGCATCCAGATCCGTGCAGTTCAGGGCCGTCCAGTATTGCAAGAGTTGCGGATCTCCCTGCCAGACCTGTTGCCCGACATAGGATTTATATCCGCGTTTGATCGTGAAGTAGCTCGTACTGGGTGGCGGCGCCTGGACGGTCGCTCCGTCTTGGGTCGTGCTTTTGTAATCGATGCCGAGGCGTATGTAGAACGGGTGCTTCTGGGTGATGTTCGGATCCACGATATCGGCGAGCGTCACGTCCACCCACTTCCAGAGTCCGGCTTTCCCGGTATTGATAGCCGAACTGGCCACGCTATAGGGAGTAGGTGACACCGTCACGTAATAGCCGTAGCCGTTGCTGACCTTGGGCTCGTAGCTGCCCAGGCCGCCGCGCCCGGTCTGCATGGCCATGGTGGGGTGGAAGGTCCCGCCATTGCCGTCAGACACGGCGTCATCGCGGGTGAAGGTCACCGTTTGCCAGTGCGAGTTGATGGAGCCCGGGTAGCTGCTTCCCATGTACGGGTAGAGCGAGGAAAATTGCAGTGTGCCCATGCTCGCCGGTGACATCAGTGCGCTGGTTCGTCCTTCGTAATGCTGGTTCTGAGCGCCGCGCGAGAGGCATTCGTCCACCGAATTGGATGTGCTGTTGAAAGGCAGGTTGTTGAGCGAGATCGGATAGGCCGGGTGGGTTCCCGAATTGGGCGCGAGCTGAACGCCGAGACCATCCAGCGTGCCGTCCTCGTCGATGACCGAGGTGTTCTTGTCGCCGTCGTTGAAAAATCCACCGATGCCTACCTGCGCGGTGAAGACTTGATGGCGCAGGTTTGTGTCGACGAACATCAACTGCTTCGAAGCGGTGCCGGTGGGGTAGGAATTCTGGTTGGATGTGAACCAGCCCAGGGCGGCGTCGCCTTCATACGGTGCCGGTTTCGGGAGATTGTTCGCGTTGGAGTATGTCGTTTCGTAGCTTTGCAAGAATTTGCAGTCGGCATCGTCGAGTTCTGTGTAATAGGTTCCGGCACCGGTGCCGCTGCACGGCATGCTCGTTGTCCAGCCTGCGTTGTAGTTGAATCTGACGAAACGGTCGTGGAAGACGCGTACCGGCCCGTCATAAAGGTAGTAGCCTGCGCTGTTCCATTTGGGGTCCTGGTAACCCTGGTCGTATATGTCTCCACTGTGAGCCGAACTCGCTGGCGTGTAATCGATGCAGCCGAACGTCGAGCCTACATAGCGTATGAGCTGTGATCCAATCTGTCCGGGATTCGGGCAGGGACCGAAGCGGCCCGGGTTGTTCATGCTCAAACCGACCACCACGCTGTCCTGAACCAGGTTCCAGGCCCCAGGGGCGTTACCGTCGATACCGCCGGAGGTGAGCAGCGTCACGTTGTCCCGGTTGGTTGCGAAGTGGCCGTTTTCAACGGCGATCCAGGCCGATCTGAGCCACAAACCGCGGAAGCGGTTGCGCGTTGCGGTGACGCCATGGAGTGTTGCGATGACCGAGGGGGAACCGGCGACGGGGTCCTTGTGGGGAAACAGGGGGCTGACGTTGATGAGGCCGCCGGGAGTCCCGTCGTCGAAGAAACCGTTATAACAGGCGTGCGCACGATTGTCCTTTACGGTTCCAAGTCGAACGTAGGCCAAGTTCTTTGTCTGGCCGTTTACGGTCAATGCGGTTTGCGGCGTTACCCACCAGTAGCCCGCACCCACTCCCTGGCAGCCGCCGATGGCGTTGCCGATCAGGATGGTGCCCGGATTCTGGATCCAGAATCCGCTTGCCGGCTCGTCGTAGTGTTGACCTTGTGCACAGGTGCCATTGGGCGCTCCATTGTTTACCAACGGGCCAATAGAACCATACGAGTAGCACGAGCCGTGCACCGTCTGCAGTTGATTGTCGGTATCCGGAATATTGAAGCCGTCATAGTTGATGAAGTCTGACGATGAGGGATCGTTGGTCATGTTGTCACCTGTCCACCAATAATCCTGGATCAGTGTCGCGCGGCTTATGCTCGTTGCGCTGCTCGGAGCGATCGTGTACAGCTTGTTGATATCGAAATAATTGCTCATTGCCCCCAGGCCGAGATTGTTCTCGTAGGTGATGCCGCTGTCGTCGGCGACATTGTTAGCGGTGGCATCGCCGAGTTCCTCGTAGAAGATGTGTCCGACGATTCGGGCGCAAACCATATTGGATATGGTCAGGTTAGAGGTGTCGTGGATGGTGACGCATTTGTTGTAGCTGTGGTCTACGCTGTCGGCGTCGACCAATACCGGTTGCGAACCGCTATTGATAGTGCCGACCTGGTGGAAATGAATCGGGTAACTGCCGATTTGGGGCTTGCCGAACTTCGACAGCCGAACGCCCTGGATGACCACTTGCGTAAATTTATGATGGATCTTTATTTCACCGCCCCAGTGTTCGTTAATGGTAGCCGCGTCGATGTTGGGATTGGTGATGGAAGACGGCGGGACGATGGTGGCCGTCTCCGCTGTCAGGGTGATGTTGCGACTGATCAAGCCGACCTCGGCACGTTCGTCCACGCCGTAGTTTTGGCTGGCGCCGTCGCAGAGGAAGGCGGGTTGTGTTCCATTGGTCTTGCTGAGCGGATCGGGACATGTGGCGGTGGCCGGGGAGGGTGCGAGGCTGCCGAAATGGTAGTACTTCAGTGCTTGCGTGAGAGTGACCTTGCTATTGGCGCCTTGTACGCCATTGCTGCCTGATGTCACGCTTGCGATCTGCACGAATTCGGTATCCCAGGGCACGAAATCGCTCGTGGCGACCACGATCCAGTCGCCAGGCTGCCAACCTTCGTTCTCGCCGTTGGGACCTTTCCCCTTGGTAACGTCAGCAGTCAGGTAAAGCGTCTGGGGTCCAGAGCTTGTCACTGCAACGCCCGCCGTCTGCGGGCCTGCCGGTTTCACAAGCGTCGTCCAGCTCACGCCGCCATTCTGGGGAATGCCTTTCGCGCCATAGAGTTCGAGTGTGGCGCCGCTGGTTACATCAATGCCTTTCTTGAAGGGGCCGGTATGGCTGGGTCCGCTGTCCTGGCAGTGGGAATCGGTGGAGCCGGTGCTGGACGTCGAACCGGTGAAGACGATCGTGAACTGGTTACTTGACGTGATCGGACTACTGGGTGAGCCGATAAGGAATTGGGAGCCGCTTTCCAGGCATATGTCGCCTACCGTGAGGGTGTGAGCACCACTGGTGGTGCCGGGCACTCCCAGCAGGCCGCCGTTTTTGACCTGGATTTCCGCGAAAGCCTTTGTGCTGCCGGGTACCGCATTGACGTTCTGGCAGCCCGGTTTCGCTCCGCTTGTTGTACCGGGAATGCCAACGATCACGGTGCCACTGGCCGTGGCACATTGATCGATAGACGTTAAAGTGACTGGGCCTGGCGTGGAGCCGAGTCCGCCATTGTCCCCGGATGAGGTTTTGACACCGTTTCCATTGCAGCTTGCGAGGGAAACCATGCACAATCCGGTAACCACGGCTAATAAGGCAGATGTTGCAAAAATACGGATTTTGGTTTTCATAGAAGGGATCTCTCTTGAATCACGGGGCAGGTCTTTCATTAAAGATGGTCCATAAAAAGGGGCAAGTCAATACTGACGGTCTGTTGTTTCGGCGCGCAGGGCGCCTTGCGGTTCCAACCTGGGCATATGAGCCGCGCGGCCATAGCGGCCTGGTGTTGAAGACTAAGAAATCCTTAATCTCCCCGGTTGCGGAACCGGGCGCCACTGCAGATCAAGTCGACGGCGGACACCGGTGTCTTCTCGGTCGAGAAGACACCGGTGGTTCCGCAGGTTTTTAACGCCACCTTGAGAGGGAGACTTAGCCCCCGTCGTGTTGGGTGATGGTGCAAGAGGACCCTGTCCCCGCTTTTGGCGTGTTGTATACGGTGCCCTGATCGTCGGTTGACGGTACCGGCGATACGATGGTGCCGGGGTTCGCGCCGTATATCACCTTGAGCTCATTCGGGTGAGCCGGTGCCGGCATGAGATTGGCTGCCTCAGGCGGGAGCTGCGCCGCAGTGGGTGAAGTTCCCTCTATGTAGCTAGGATCGTTCATGGCGATGGTGTAGATGATGCAGCCGTTCTTGGGGCATACGTAGTAGCTTTCGCCGTGCCCATTGGCATATTGACAGGCAGGATCGGGTTGACCGCCGTCGAAATTTTGATCGCAGCTTCCGATAGGCGATGGGCCCAGGGCATTGGGTTCCTCCTGGACAATGTTCAGCCACAGGTATCCCGTTTTCGTGTCGTAGTAATACTTGTCGAGAACCGGGTTGCCATTGCTGTCGGTCAGTGCGCTGATACTTCCGGCCGAGGCCAGCGTCTTCACCCCAGGCAAGCTGGAGTTCATCCCCGCGGGGCAGCCCGGACCTTGTTTGATGGGGATGTTGGGAGTGGGTTGGTCCACGCGACTGCCATCAAGGCCGTGGCAATTTCCCCATTTCGTGAAGTAGTTGAGCAGGTCGTTGTTCTGGCCGTCATTAAACTTGGCTCCTACGTTAATGTTGCCTCCATAGTACGTTTTGTAGCCGCGCTTGATGGTGAAATTCCCGGTGGGGATAATCAGGCCGCCAGTACTTTTATCGACGCTCGCATAGTCGATGCCCAGGCGGATGTAGAACGGATGGGCGCTGCTGATATTCGGATCCAAGACATCGGCTACGCCGACGTCGATCCACTTATAGATTCCCGCCTTCTGAGTGTTTTGATCCGGCGGGACGCGCGATGTTGCCGAGGCCGGGGCCACGGTGACCGTGTAACCATAACCGTTGCTGACCTTGGGTTCCCAATATCCCTGGCCGTTTCGGCTGAGCAGGCTCATGGACGGGCGGTATGTGCCACCATTTCCATCAGCTATCTTGTCGGTGCGGGTGAAGGTCATTTTCTGCCAGTGCGAGTTTCTCCAACCCGGCCAAGAGGGATATTTCCCCGCGGGATCGACTTTCCACGGATAGAGATTGCTGAACTCCAGAGTCCCCATCTCCGCCGGCGACATCAGGGATGAGTCTCTTCCCTGGATCTTCTCGTCCTGCGCGCCGCGCGAGAGGCATTCGTCCACCGAGTTCGAGGTCGCATTGAACGGCAGGTTGTTGAGCGAGGCGGCATATACCGGATGATTCCCGCTGTTGGGTGCGAGTTTGACGCCGTATCCGGACAGCGTGCCATCCTCGTCAAGGAAGGCCGTGTTCTTGTCCCCATCTTCGAATGAGCCGATGTTCACGTGCTCCGTAAAAATCTGGTGGCGAAGATTGGTGTTGACCCACATGAGTTGCTTGGTGGCGCTTGCCGTTGGATAGGCGTTCTGGTTGGATGGGAACCAGCCGAAGGCCGCGTCGCCCTCGTAGGGTTTGCCGCCGCTCGTTTGCCAAGTCTTTAATGCTGCCTGGTCAGCCGTATCGAGCAGGCTGGAGAATTCCTTGCTCGATGATTTGTCGTAGTTGTAATTCACGAAACGGTCGTGGTAGATCAGTGGCGGCCCATCGTAGATCTGATAACCGTAGGAGTTCCGATAAGGCCAGGGGTAACCTTTTCCATCGAGCTCGCCACTGTGCACGGAATTGGTAGATACGGTCTGCGGGTGCGAATAGTCGATACAGCCGAACTTCCAGCCGGTATTCTGACCCAGGGTCTCGGGGCACGGCCCCCAACGGCCCACGCTGTTCTTGCTCTCGCCGACGAACACGCTGTCTTCGATTAGGTCCCAGATGCCGGGCCCGTTGCCATCGACCCCGCCGGAGGTCAGCATTGTGGCGCCACGGTTGTTGTCGGCGAAGTGCCCGTCCTTGAGGACGAACCAGGCGGCGGTTCCGCGTATCCAGAATGCCCGAAAGCGATCATGCGTTGCCGTTAATCCCTCGAAATGAGAGATAACATTGGGTTTGCTCTCGAAAGCCTGTTCCGGGGGATTCTTCTCGTCCTTAACGGGCGTGAGCTGTCCGGAAACCACGCCATTTTCGCCTTCCGCGAAGTAGGCATGATAGCAGGCGCTGGAGCGGTCGTCCTTTACCGTTCCAAGAGACGCATACGTCAAATTTACCGGATGGCCGATACCCTCTACATTGATTGCGGAGCTGGGAGGCACCCACCAGTAGCCTACGCCGTCGCCCTGACAACCGGCAATCGCATCGTTCGTGAGCACGGTGCCCGGATTCTGTATCCAGAAGCCACTGGCCGGCTCGATATAGTACCGGGTGGAAGTGCAGGGCAGGCCCCCATCCTGAATCCATAGCCCTTCCTGTCCGGGCAGAGTCCCTGGTCTGAAGCAGCCACCATGCGTCAACTGCATTTGGTTGTCGGTGTCGGGGATGTTGAAGCCGTCGTAGTTGATGTATGCCGATGAATTCGGATTGTTGGTCAAGTTGTCGCCCGCCCACCAGTATTGGTCGATCATTTCCTGACGACTCTTGCTCGCACTCTTATAAATATCGAAGGAATTGCTCATCGCCCCGATGCCGAGATCGTGGTCGAAGACGATGTCACTGTCGCTTGCCGGGTTGGTTTCACCCGCTGAGTTCAGTTCCTCGTAAAAGATGTGACCGACGATGCGCGCGCAAACCATGTTTGAGATGGTCAGGTTGGAGGTGGCGTGGATAGTGACGCACTTGTTGTAACTGTGATCCACGCTGTCGGCATTGATGACGGGCTTGTTGCCAGCATCTCCAACCTGGTGGAAATGGATTGGGTAGCTGCCGAACTTGTCTTTGCCGAATTTGGACAGGCGTACACCCTGGATCAGGACTTTCTCGAAGCCCTGATGGATCTTGATTTCGCCTCCCCAGTGAACGCCGGACATGGGGGCGGGCGGTAACTCCGTGAACGGAGGTGGGGGAGCGGTGATCGAGGTCAGGGTGATGTTCCGGCTTATCAGACCGACTTCCGCTCGCTCATCCACACCGAAGTTCCGGTCGGCTCCGTCGCAGAGGAAGGCAGGCTGGTCGCTGTTCGAAGTGTATTTCGGATAAAACGGGTCCGGACAAGTGGCGTTAGCTGGAGAAGGGGGCAGGCTGCCGAAGTGGTAATACTTGAGCGGCTGTTTGAGGATTATCGTGCTTTTGGCGCCTTTGATGCCACCCCGTTTCACCTCGCCTATCTGTACGAACTCGCTGTGGAAGGGGACGTAATCCGTGGTGGCAACGACGATCCAGTCGCCGGCCTGCCAGCCCTCGGCTTCCCCTTGAGGGCCTTTGCCCTGGGTCACATCCGCGCTCAGGTACAGCGTCCTCGAACCTGCGTCCGGAACGGGCGCCTTTGCACCGGGCACGTGTGAACCCGCCGGGGCGGCGAGCGTCGTCCAACTGATTCCACCATAGGCAGGCACGCCCTTTGCGCCGTTCATAATCAATGAGCCGCCTGCAAGAACGTCTATGCCCTTCGAAAAATTATTATCCTTGCAGATGTCTGTATGGTCGAGGCCTTCGTCTCTGTCAGTAAACGTAAGTATGACCTTGTTATTTCTCGTGATTGGGTCGTTTCCAGTACCCTTGGCATAGATCTTGACCATGCCTTTGTCCCCGACGCAAATTGTCGAAACCATGGGTTCCGACAACGTTTCCGGTGAACTAGCGCTGCGGGTTCCGCCATCGATGATCAGCGTCCCGCCATTATTGATTTTGATTTCGTCATACGCCCTGGGGCCGGAAAGTGTGGGGTTCATCTCTACGGTGTCGCACCCCGGTTTGGCATCCGGGCCGCCAACTTCAACGTCGTAGTCGACGTCCACGGTGCAGTCGGATATGGGTGTGAGTTTCGTGAGAGGTACTGAATTATTGTTGCTGGAACTGTCGTGGTGACATCCGCTGATAATAAGGAATGCGGCGCCGGCAAGAACAGCGCTGGCCAGCACGGAAATATTGACAGGGTTGAGGCGCTTCATTTATGGCTCCGATATACGTAGGGCAATCCCCGCGAAGGGCTCGCAAGTTTGAACTTGGATTGGCGCAAGCTTTTCAGGCCGGTGGACGGAAACGTGCAGCCGGGAATGATCATAGTCGCCCAATCCTGTATTCTCCAATCCTCTCCGGCTCTTTATCTATCATATAAGGAATATCTTATGAGTTACATGAAAAATCAACTCATTAGATTTGTCGGCGTTTTGAGATTTGCTGTGCTATAGTACCAATACACCTACTAGAGGGTAATCCCATGATTCGCGCCGCTCGTTCTTATATGTTATTGCTTTTGCTGACTTTTCCAGCAGCTGCGCTAGCCAGGCCGCCGTTAATCTATCACCATGTCGAGCAGATTGCGGCGCATGCCGGCGGCACGGTGAGCTTGAGGCTTTCCAGTCATGACGCCGTCATCAGCGTAAAACCGGGGAAGCAGGTAAGCGTTACCACCGACATCTGGTCTTCCACCGGCTCCAAGAGCAACAAGGAAGAATTGATCAAGCGATATACGCCTGCGGTCTGGGCCGATGGCAATGACGTCAAGGTGGGCCCGCCGGATCATCATGACTGGGGATGGCATTTCGGTTGGGAAAGCAGTCACGAGGTGCGGGTCACGGTCGTTATGCCCAATGACATGAAGCTCGATTACCGACTGGGTTCGGGCGATTTCCGGTTTGATAACCCTGCCGCGACGCTGTCCGTGAAGGGCGAGAGTGGTTCGGGTGATGTCTATTTCAAGGGCAATTCCGAAAAGCTCTATCTGCGTGCGGGTTCCGGTGACATGCAAATCGCCAAGGGCAGTCAGCCCGGACCGGTCAATGTGCACACGGGTTCGGGGGACATCATCTACAGCGGCAGTGCAACCAGTCTGTCCCTGGGTGCGGGTTCCGGGGACATCACCGTCGGACATGCGCTGGCGCAGTCGGCTGAACTGGGCTCCGGATCCGGAGATGTCGTCGTGCACTGGGGAAAACTGTCTGCAGGCGCTGCGATCAAGGCGAGTTCCGGGTCCGGGGACATAGATATGTATTTCCCGGCTTCTACGGTAATCGGCGGCAAGATCTCCACCGGAAGCGGTGACGTGAACACCGATTTTCCGGCCCTGATTCACGGCAGTCATCACTCCTATACCTTGAGCGGAGGATCAGGTGCCATCACGGTGGACCTGGATACCGGATCAGGCGATATCAGCTTGCACAAGGCCGGTTGACCAGTTAACAGGCTCTAAAACACCCGGGCAGGCATTCGCCTGTCCGGGTTGTTTATTCTTCAGTTGGTATTTTCCTCAGTTGCTTGCGCCGGCTGTGTTTGCGCTTGGTCTCCAGGCGTTTTTTCTTTTTCGCTTTGCTTATGCGGGTCTTCTTCCTGGGGCGTGGCCTGTGTGAGGCCTTTTGCAGCAGGCTGACCAGGCGCGCAATGGCGTCTTCGCGATTGCGTTCCTGGGTACGGTACCGCTTGGCTTCGATCACGATGATGCCTTCGCGGGTGGCTTTCGATCCCGCGAGTTTCAACGCCCGGGCGCGCAAGGGTTCCGGGAGGCGTGCCGTGTCGTAGCGCAGTTGCACGGCCGTCGCCACCTTGTTGACGTTTTGCCCGCCGGGGCCCGACGCGCGCACGAAATCGAAGTGCAGATCGGTTTCGTGCACGGAGAAATGATCGGTGACGGTCCATTTCATCCAGCCGGGTACATCCAGATGTACGTTCCCATGAGTATCACATGGGCCGGTGTAAAATTGCACGCTGCTGCGATCGGACCACGAGTTTTTACCAGGAGATGCCGATGCTGATCCATGTGCTTCTTATCATTCAGGTTATTGCCATGGCCGGATTGATCGTCATTGGCGGCCTCGTGGAAGGGTACGGCTATGGCCTGTCTCTCGGCACCCAATGGCCGTATCACAAGAAAATGATATCGCGGGCCGCGTTCACCGATCCCGAAATATGGCATCGCTTCCTGGCAACGCTACTGGGCTTGAATGCCATCGCCATCCTGGCTCTCGATCCTAATGCCAATACCGTCGCCGGACTCGTGCTTATTGCGGTCACGGCGCTTCTGGGGATCGCCACATTGCACGTTTTGGCAGGCAAGGCGCCAGCGTTTCTCCATGGCCTGCACGGGCTGCTTGCCTATACGACCTATATCACCTATCTGCTGGTGATGCATCCGGCATCACTGCCGGTCTGGCGGTATCTGGCTGTCATGGTCCCCCTGCATGCCTTCCTGCTGATGATTTTCCTCGGTGGCATGGTTACGGGGCAACGCGGCTACCAGCGCCCGATCGGCGCCTTCGTCATACCGCGCACCAAGGGGCAATGGGTTTTTGCCCTGCATTACCTGGCAGGGTTGGCTTTTCTGTTGACGCTCGCCTTTTATGCCCAGGCCTACAGTGGGGCGTTGGTGTTGGCGCTTGCGCAGTTCGTGCTGGGTTTCATGCTTTTCCACGCCGTGAACGCCAGTCCCAAGCGGCCGGGGATCCTCGTGGCCTTTCATCAGGGCATGGCCCTGTTGATCCTATTGGCCATCATTTACGTCTGGCAGGTGCACATTACCGGCCTGGGTTGATCGGATGCCGGTAGGCCGGGCTATATCGCAGATGCCTCCGTTCAGGCTTGAGCGGTGAGGACTTCGCGTGTGGTTCGGAATTCGATGTCCGGCCATTTCTCCATTGTGACGGACAACGCTGCGGAGTTGGGCGCCAGGAAGGTCAGGCTGCCCGAGGCATCGGTGGCCAATCGGTGGCCATTCGCGTTCCGGAAGCGTTCCAGTTCCTTGTTATCCGGGGCGCCGATCCAGCGGGCGCTGTTGATGGCGGCCGGTTCGAATACGGCGTCCACCTGGTACTCGGCCTTGAGCCGCTCCATCACTACGTCGAATTGGAGTGTGCCGACCACACCCAGAATCGCATCACCGCCGGTGATCGGAGTGAACACCTGCACCAGTCCTTCCTCGCCGAGCTGGGCGAGGCCGCGCTGCAACTGCTTGGCACGGAGCGGATCTCTCAGGCGCACGCGCTTGAACAGTTCCGGGGCGAAGTGGGGGATACCCGCGTAGTGCAGGTTCTCGCCTTCGGTGAGTACATCGCCGATGCCCAGTTGTCCGTGATTGTGGATGCCGATGATGTCGCCCGCAACCGCTTCCTCGAGTCGGTGACGCTCCTGCGCCATGAATGTGATTGCATTACCGATGCGCAGATCTTTTCCGGTGCGCAGGTGCCTGGCCTTGAGACCCGGACGGTAGCGGCCGGAGCACACGCGCAGGAACGCAATCCGGTCACGGTGTTGCGGATCCATGTTGGCCTGGATCTTGAACACGATGCCGCTGAATTTCGGCTCGTCGGGTTGAACCACGCGGTTGCCGCCGTCGCGTGGCTGGGGTTTGGGTGCCCAGGCGACCAGGGCTTCGAGAATTTCTCGCACGCCGAAGTTGTTGATCGCGGAACCGAAAAAGACCGGCGTCTGATTGCCGGCAAGGAAGGCGTCCAGATCGAATTCTTCCCCGGCGCCGCGGACCAGCTCGATCTCGCCTTCCGCGGTCTCGGCGTCGAGACCGAACAGTTCGCGTGAGCGTGCACTGTTCAGCCCCTCGATGCGTTCGACTTCTCCGTCAGCCCGTTCCTCGCCGGGACGAAAGCGCAGGATACTGTCGTCGGCAATGTCATAGACGCCGCCGAAACGTTTGCCCATGCCGATCGGCCAGGTCACCGGGGCGCAGTCCATCTTGAGCACCGACTCGATTTCGTCCAGCAATTCGAGTGGTTCGCGCACTTCGCGGTCGAGCTTGTTGATGAAGGTGATCACCGGCGTGTTGCGCATGCGGCAGACTTCGAGCAATTTGATCGTCTGTGCCTCTACACCCTTGGCGGCGTCGATCACCATCAAGGCGGCGTCGACCGCGGTGAGCACGCGGTAGGTGTCTTCCGAGAAATCCTGGTGCCCCGGTGTGTCCAGCAGGTTGATGACATAGTCCTTGTAGGGGAACTGCATGACGGAACTGGCCACGGAAATGCCGCGCTGCTTTTCCACCTCGAGCCAGTCCGAAGTGGCGTGCCGGCTGCTCTTGCGCGCCTTAACCGTGCCCGCGAGCTGGATGGCGCCTCCGAACAAAAGCAGTTTTTCGGTGAGCGTGGTTTTACCCGCGTCCGGGTGCGAGATGATCGCGAACGTGCGCCGTCGCGCCACTTCGGCGGCGAGGCTGCGCTGGTCGTGATCGTCTCTGGCCCCTGCTGGGGCGGCTGCTTCGTTCATTGGTGGTCAGTCCGGCGATCCGGAGGTTGGGTTCACAGGGCAATACGCGCCCGATGCAGGCGCGTCAGCCGACATTATATGAGCTTTGGCAAGCCATCGAGCTGTCGGCACGAGGCGCGCGAGGGATCGGCGCAGCGGAAAATGACAGGAACACAGCGGTTTTTCTTTTGTCTTATCAATTAGATACATGAAAACAGAGGTCGCTATGCTTAAACGAATAGCCTTGCTCGTGCCGCTGATGACAGCAGCGCCAGCCCTTGCTCTTGCCGCCGGTAATATGGGAACACTGAAGGTGACAACGGCATCGAAGGCCGGCAAGAAAGCTGTATACGCGAAATATAAACAGCCGGTTCCGTCGTTCAAGAAGGTGGATCGAAATGGCGATCACAAAATTGAATGGAACGAAGCCAAATCGGTTGGTGTCCCGAAGGCCGTTTTCAAGCAGTTCGACTATCATCACAACGGCAAGCTGACATCCACCGAGTGGAAAATGGTCAAGGTGGCCATGATCCCTACCGCCAAGATGCATACCACCGGGCCCAAGTCGTTGCCGAAGGTGCCCGCCAGCGTCGCCAAGAAAATCCACGCGCCGGCCTATGGCACGGTGACGGGTACCACTGGTACTCCCATGCCTTCCACGGGGCATGGCGGGCACTAAAAATCCTGCTTGCTGCAGCGCGATCCTGGCACTCCCACACCTGAGAGAACCCTGTCCTGCATCAAGTCGCGGGGACGCCGGTCTCGTTATGCTGGCCGAGGGCCAGTAAAAGGGGCAACATCGCCTCATGGCGGAGAATGGCATCGTGGTGCAGCCCTGGCACGCCATGGCGGCGGAGATGGTATTCGATGAACTGCGGAGCAGTCCGGATGGCCTGAACTCGATCGAAGCCGGTAACCGTCTGGATCGTTACGGCGCCAATCGATTGCCGCCCGCCCGCCGCCGCACTGCCATAGCGCGCCTGGGCGCGCAGCTTAATAATGTCCTGATCTACGTCCTGGTCGCTGCCGCGATTGTGACCGGGTTCCTGGGCGAATGGGTCGATGTCGGCGTCATCCTGGCCGTAGTGGTTATCAATGCCGCGATCGGTTTTATCCAGGAGGGCCGTGCAGAGCGCGCACTCGATGCGATTGCCGGCATTCTTTCCAGACGGGCGGCCGTGAGGCGGGACGGCATTTACTTGGAGGTGGATGCAGCAAACCTAGTGCCCGGCGATGTCCTCGAACTCGTGGCGGGCGATAAAGTCCCTGCCGATGCCCGTCTGTTCGATAGCCGCAACCTGCGCATCGACGAATCGATTTTGACGGGTGAGTCCGTGCCGGTGGAAAAGAATCCCGCTGCGGTGGCGGAAGGCGCCGAATTGGCCATGCGCCGTTCGATGGCATGGTCGGGCACCCTGGTGACTTACGGTCGGGGCAAGGCCATCGTTGTGGCGACGGGATCCAAAACGGAAATTGGCCGTCTCAGCGGTTTGCTCGGCACGGTCGAAACGCTGCAAACATCATTTACGCGCCAGATGGCGAGTTTTGGCCTTTGGCTGTCTGTGGCGATTCTGGGGCTTGCCGGTTTGACCGTAGCCTTCGGAATTCTGGTCCGCCATTTGCCGGCGATGGAGATGTTCCTCGCGGGGGTAGGTCTGGCCGTGGCCGCGATTCCCGAAGGATTGCCCGCCATAGTGACCATCACGCTGGCCGTGGGCGTTCAGAGAATGGCACGGCGCAAGGCTATCATCCGGCGCCTTCCGGCCGTGGAAACGCTCGGTTCCGTTGCGGTGATCTGTACCGACAAGACCGGAACGCTGACACGCAACGAAATGACCGTTCACTCTGCGCTTACAAGCGAAAGCGATTTCGAAGTAAGCGGTGTCGGCTACGATCCGCATGGGGCGTTCTCACGCGAAGGCGTCGAGATCCGACCGGAGACGTACGGAGATTTGCTTGAGTTGGCACGCGCCGGCGTGTTGTGCAGTGATGCACACATGCTACGGGGCGAAGCTCGCCCTCGCGTCGAGGGTGATCCGACCGAGATCGCCTTGCTGGTGATGGCGGAAAAGGCTGGCCTGGATCCGGCTACGGAACGCGAACAGTTCCCCCGCAACGATGTGATTCCTTTCGAGTCGGAACGGCGTTTCATGGCCTCTCTGCATCACGATCATGCGGGACATGGGTTCGTCCTGGTCAAGGGCGCGCCCGAACAGGTATTGGAGGTATGCACGCACGTGCGCTGTAGGGGCGAGGACATCGTTCTGGATCACGATGCCTGGCGCAGTCGTATGTATGCATTGGCCCGGCGAGGAGAGCGCCTCCTGGCGCTGGCGTTTCGCGATTTTGAGGAAGAACGTGGCCTCCGGCTTGAGGACGCAAGCGATGGACTGACACTGCTGGGCGTTGTCGGGATGCTCGACCCACCGCGGGAGGAAGCGATAGAAGCGGTTGCCCAGTGCCGGTCCGCCGGTATCGGCGTCAAGATGATTACCGGAGATCATGCCGTGACAGCGGCCGAAATCGGGCGCCAGATGGGCATCGGCGATGGCGAAACCGTATTGACGGGTCATGAGCTCGAGCAACTCGATGACGATGAATTAGGCGCGGCCGCATGCAAGGTCGATATATTTGCTCGCACCGCACCTGAGCACAAGCTGCGCCTGGTGCAAACTCTGCAGGGGTTGGGTCTGGTGGTTGCCATGACCGGCGACGGTGTCAACGATGCACTGGCGCTCAAGCGGGCCGATATCGGGATAGCGATGGGAGAGCGGGGTACCGATGTCGCCAGAGAGACGGCACCCATGGTCCTGACCGATGATAATTTTTCGACCATCGTCGCAGCTGTACGGGAGGGGCGCACGGTCTATGACAATCTGAAGAAGACCATCATGTTCGTACTGCCGACCGACGGAGCTGAGGCGCTGGTGATTATTGCAGCGATCGCCCTTGGTGTGGCATTGCCGATTACGCCTCTGCAAATCCTGTGGGTCAATACAATTACCGCCGTTACATTGGCGTTGCCACTGGCTTTTGAATCTTCCGAACCAGGCATTATGCGGCGACCACCACGTGATCCGCGACAGCCTCTTCTCACTCCGCTGGTTGTGTGGCGAATTGTTTTTGTCTCTTTTCTCGGTCTGGCGGGGACGTTCGGGCTTTTTGCCTGGGAGCGCATGCATGGCACGGACTTGGCACAGGCCAGGACCGTTGCGGTGAATACGCTGGTCATCATAGAAATGTTCTATCTGTTCAATGCCCGGTTCCTGACGGCGTCCGTACTCAGCCGATCCGGTTTGATGGGCAATCCGTATGTCCCACTGGTCATCCTGTTGTTGGTCATGGCGCAGATCGGATTCATATACGGCGAACCGCTACACGCTGTTTTCGGAACCGAATCGATCGGTATCTATTCATGGCTGCGTTCCCTCGGCGTCGGGCTGATCGTTCTATTCTTCGTGGAATTGGAAAAAGCGGTCATCCGAGAGTTTCGGGGCTCGCGGCAGAAGTAGGCGAAGCTTCGTTAAGCAAGATGTGCCAGGTTCCGCCCCATAGGCGCTGATAGCAGGATTCTGCCACTTCCGGTCATTTTCACGAATGGAGTCCGGTGCGCTATGATCCTTCTGTAGAGGCCGAAACTTTTATCCCGGAGGCTATGAAAATCTTGCATCGGCAAGTTTTGGTACTGGCTGGTCTGGTGCTGTCCTTTCAGGCGAGCGCAGGTCAAGGCGCGCTGACGGGGCAGCCCCCCTATACGGCTTTTGAGCCCCATCTCAACGTTTTCCCCCAAAACTTCGCGATAACCCAGGATCGTCATTCGATCGTCTACATCGGAAATTACGATGGCGTCATCACCTTCGACAGTGAGCATTGGCATCTTATTGCCATGCCGAATCATGAAGTGATCAGGTCACTCGCCTACGATGGCCACAACCGGGTTTATGTTGGAGGGTATAACGATCTTGGTTATATCAGCCACGATGCTGCCGGCCAGCCTGTCTATCATGACCTGCTCCCTGCATTTAAAAAATGGATCAAGAAGCCTCATTTCGAGGACGTATGGGACGTCAAGGTTGCCTCGCAGGGCGTGTTTTTCGATACGCTTAAAACAGTCTTCTTCTATAACCCCAAGAACGGAAAGGTACGCGTCTGGCACTATCCCGGGCATTTCGGCGCCATGCTCAATTACGACGGCAGTGTGATTGTGCAGTTCCTGGGTGAGGGGTTGAAGATATATAAACACGGTAAATGGGTGCTTTTGCCCGGAAGCGGGGCCTTCAAACATCTGATATATAGCATGGTTCCACTGGGCTCGGGAGGACTTCTTGTGCTCTCAGAGGATGGCGGATGGCGAGAGTATGTGGATCAGAAGGCAAAGCCGTTTGCCGTTCCAGCAGGGTTTCCCGGGGCGGATCATTTTTTTACCGGCAAGTCTTTGAGTGATCACACGCTGGTATTGGTGGCGGACAATGGGAGTCTGTATATTCTTTCGGCTGATGGGAAGCATGCGAAGCAGGTTCATCTTACCGACGGTTCGCTTCCCGGCGTGGTCAAGGCTAATGACGGGGGACTGCTGGTTCTTGGCAATCGTGAGCTCTTCCATGTGCAATGGCCAACAGCGTGGAAGGTGGTGAAGGAACAGCATGGCCTTATAGGAACCATGAGCAAGGCCGTTAAATGGAACGGTAAGTGGTACATCCTTACGCGTTCCGGTGTCTTTCGTGCTTCTGCCGCTGGCAAGAGCGGCTCTCCGGCATTCATCAGGCTCCCATGGACCAAACACGGCGCTTGGGACATGTTGCCGTTGGATCAGCATCATGCCCTGGTTGCTGGATCCTATACCGTAATGGACATCAGCGGGGATTCTGCAAAACCGATTACCAGGAAAAATCTGAATCCGACTGTGCTTGTGCATTCGCGTTTCCACAAGGACAGGGTTTATGTGGGCACGAATTCAGGGCTTGCGATCCTGGTCAAAAGGGATCGGAAATGGAAAGTGATTCTCAATAACGAGAAGATGAGCGGAATCGAGGTGAACGGCATTGTCGAGACGTCACCCGACAGGCTCTGGATAGGTTCGGGACGTGGTGGAGTGCATTATATAGAACTGAGCAAAAACGGTGAGCACATAGTTGCCCAGAAGAAATACGGTGTTCCCGAAGGACTGGCGTATGGAAAAGGGGTCCCGGGCGGCGATGTGGCCATGCTGCCGCATGACAAATTGGTCGTAACCACCCCGGCCGGGGAGTTTTTGTGGAACGGCAAGCGCTTTCAAGGCTATGGCGCACACGGATTGGAATCCTTGCGTAAGCCCGGCGAATGGTTCACCTTCAGCGTGCGCGGGAATGAAGTATGGGCGACCAGCGACAATCGTATTTTTCGCTGGAATCCCAAAAGCGGTCACTGGGTCATGCAACCGATCAGCCAGTTTCGCCGCGGCGCGATTCAGGATCTGGAATTCACGGACAATGACGGCGTGATGGTGGTGACGACCAATACATTATTGCGTTACACGCCGTTGCATTACGACCAAGCGTTGCCTCCTCCGCATGTATTGTTGCGCAGCGTGGAACTGGTTCGGCATAACGGCACGGCAAAATTTTTGCCATTGAATTCTCCCCGGAGACTGCGTATTCCTGAAAGCGCTTTTTCCCTGGCTTTCCGCTTTGCATTGCCTGATTACACTGGGCACGAAACTGCGTTATACCGGGCGCGTCTGGTAGGCGTTGAAAATCAGCTTTCAGCCTGGGCGCCGAATAGCATCTATACCTATTCCCAGTTGGCGGCGGGCAGTTATAGGTTCGAATTGATCGGACGTGATGCACAGGGCAATGTTACGAAGATACGGCCGTTTGCCTTCGAGGTTATGCCGCCATGGTATGCGAGTACATGGGCACTGGCCATGTGGATCTTTCTGATTGGTCTTGCGACCCTTCTGCTGGCGATCTGGTTTGTGCGGTTCCGGACGCGGCAACTGGCTGCAGACAAGGTGCGGCTTGAGAAAATGGTCGAGGAACGTACGGCGGAATTGCAGAGGGCCAATAATCGATTGCTGACCATGGTCAATATCGATAGCCTGACGGAGATTCCCAATCGGCGACGTATGGACGATTATCTCGGCCAGGTTTGGGAGCATTGCCTCGACGTGAAGCGTCAGCTGTCTGTTCTGGTCATCGATGTCGATCACTTCAAGCAGTACAACGATCGGCTTGGGCATCTTGCGGGTGACAAGTTGTTGCAGGACCTGGTTGCGATTTTGGGTCACTGCCTGCGGCGCTCGGAAGATCTGCTTGCACGGTATGGGGGCGAGGAGTTTCTTGTTGTACTTCCGGGGGCGGCGGCTGATATGGCGTACGAGTTGGGAGAGCGCATGCGTAAAGAGGTGGAGTCGAGTGAGTTGGACGTCACCATTTCAGTAGGCGTTGCAACATGCACACCGCAGCCTGGTCAAGCAGTCACGACGCTGGTGCGTAATGCGGACGAGGCGCTGTATTCCGCCAAAGCATCAGGGCGCAACAAGGCCATGCTCGCTGAAAATTCCGGATCGAATACAGAATACAGCGAAGACATAGGTTAATAAATGGTGGAGGCGGCGGGAATCGAACCCGCGTCCGCGAGCCCTCCGCCGTTGGCTCTACATGCTTATCCCGGTCTATTAATCTTGCCGCGTGCTACCCGACGGGCAGGGAAAACGCACGGCCAGTCCGACTTGGGTTTTAGTAGCTATAGTCCGGACCCCTACGGCTACGATCCTGCGAGAAGCGACCCCTGAAGCGAGCCCGAAGGCCCTCCGGACGCGCAGGCGCGGCTCCGGTCAGAGGCTGGCGGGGCTTAAGCCGCCAGTGCGAAGCTGTTGTCGTTCGCAGCTATTTAAGTTGCAGCCTGATTTACGAGGTGGACTGCACCTCGGCATGCACCTCGGGTTTTGCGACCCACGTCGAAACCTGGTCGCCCCCACGTACAGAGTCATTATGGGGGCGGCTCGAGGCTATATCAAGGTAATGGCTATAAATCAGCGATATACGGCGTCCGGCCAGGCTGTAAAATCGATACTTGGCGCGATTTTCGGAGATCGGCATGGATGGAGCGCAGGCTTTTGCGCAAGCCCGTGAATTGCTCATTTCGCACCGTAATGACTATGCGGCAGCTTATGCCGGGTTCGAGTGGCCGTGCCCGTCCGAGTTCAACTGGGCGTACGACTGGTTTGACCGGCTCGCGGAAGGCAATGACGCGCCGGCATTGATTGTCGCCGATGCCCGGGGCACGCCCGATACCCTGTCCTTTGCCGAGCTCTCGAAACGCTCGCGACAGGCCGCGAATTTCTTTACCCGCCTGGGGGTCAAGCGTGGTGATCGCGTATTGCTCATGCTCGACAATGTTCCCCCATTGTGGGAAAGCCTGTTGGGGCTGATGCGCATCGGCGCGGCGGTTGTGCCGACGACGACCCTGATGAACGCCGAGGGCGTTGCGTACCGCGTGGACGCCGCCGGAGTTTCGCATGTGGTGGCAGGCGCGGATTGTCTGGAACAGTGTGCCGGGTTGCCCGAGGGCGTTACGCGGATAGTCGTCGGAGGCGAGGCATCAGGGTGGCAGGATTACACCGCAACTTACGAGGAGCCTGCGGAGTTCGACCCCGTCGGCAAGACCCGCAGCGACGATCCTTTTCTTCTCTATTTCACCTCGGGCACGACGGCGCGTCCCAAGCTGGTAGTGCATACCCATCTGTCTTATCCCGCGGGGCACTTGTCCACTATGTACTGGATCGGGCTGCGTGAGGGGGACCGGCATCTGAATATAAGCTCGCCCGGCTGGGCCAAGCATGCCTGGTCGAGTGTGTTCGCACCGTGGAACGCCGGGGCAACAGTGGTTGCGCTCAATGCCGGGCGCTTCGATCCGGTGCGTACCCTGGAATTGATTCGTGACCTGGAGGTCACGACGTTATGCGCTCCTCCTACCGTATGGCGATTGTTCATCCAGCAGGACCTTGGCGCATACGCAACCCGGTTGCGTGAATTGGTGGGCGCCGGCGAGCCGCTCAATCCCGAAGTTATCGAACGGGTCAGGGATGCCTGGGGACTGACTATCCGTGACGGTTACGGACAGACCGAGACAACCACCCAGATCGCGAATTCCCCCGGGCAGGCCGTGAAACCCGGCGCGATGGGCCGGCCGCTGCCCGGTTATCGTCCCGTGCTCCTCGATCTGGATGGCAAGCCGGCGGAGGAAGGTGAGCTCGCGCTGCTTCTGGATCCGCCTCCCGCAGGCCTGATGAAGGAATACCTGGGGGATCCCGAGCGCACGGCAGCCGCGATGAGCGGTGGTTGCTACCGCACCGGCGACATAGCCCGACGCGACGAGGACGGTCATTACTGGTATGTCGGGCGGGCGGATGACGTGTTCAAGAGTTCGGGTTACCGCATCAGCCCGTTTGAGCTCGAGTCGGCCTTGATCGAGTTCGAGGCGGTGGCCGAGGCCGCTATCGTACCGGCGCCTGATCCAGTTCGGCTCGCAGTGCCCAAGGCCTACATCACCCTGCGGGACGGTTATGCACCCGATGTGGAAACCGCACGAAGTATTTTCCTGTTTGCCCGCGATAGGCTTGCGCCCTACCAGCGTATCCGCCGGCTGGAATTCATGGAGTTGCCGAAGACGATATCGGGAAAGATACGCCGCGTTGAACTGCGGCATCACGCCCGGGAAGACTCAAGCATCGAGTTTCACGAGGATCGCTTGCCGGAATGAGGGCGAGAAGTCCTGTTCCGTGTTTATGAATACCCTAGCGGCGGTGGAGCAGGCCTGAAATGCGGCCGGGCTGGGTCATGACCGATTCGATGATTCTCCCGTAGAGGCGAGTCAATAATTCGATGTCAGCGACGCTTACGTGTTCGTCGATTTTGTGGATGGATTCGCGCGGCGGGCCAAGTTCGATGATTTCCGCTCCGGTGGGCGCGATGAAACGCGCATCAGATGTGCCGCCGCCGGTCGACAGGTGCGGAGGAGAGCCGAGCTCGGCCTCGATGGCTTCGATGACGGCTGCGCGCAGCCGTCCTTCCGGGGACAGGAAGGGGCGGCCGCTGTCGTGCCAGCTAATGCCATGCTCGCGGGTGTGGTGCGACAGGATGTCTTCCACGCGAGTCTGCAGATCTCCGGGTTCGATGGGCGGCGGATAGCGGAAGTTGAAATGCGCCGCCGCATGGCCGGGGATGACGTTGCCGGCGCCCGTGCCGCTGGTGACGTTGGATACCTGGAGGGACAGGGGCGGGAAATGTTTGTCGCCCTCGGGCCAGTCTGCGGCCACCAGCTCGGCCAGTGCCGTGAGCAGGCGGTGGGCGGCATTATCCGCCTCATCGGGATAGGCGACATGGCCTTGAATGCCGCTCATGGTGACGTGTCCGCTCAGGGAGCCGCGGCGCCCGATTCGCACTTCGTCACCCGCTTTTTTCACACTGGTGGCTTCGCCGACCAGGCAGTAATCGATGCGCAAGCCGCGCTCGATCAAGACGTCGACGACATGGCGCGTACCGTTGCGGGCCTCGCCTTCCTCGTCGGAAGTGACCAGCAGGGCCAGGGTGCCGTGATGGTGCGGGTGCTGACGCGCGAATTCGATCACCGTCTCGACCATGACAGCCAGCCCGCTTTTCATGTCGGCCGCTCCACGACCGTAAAGCACGCCATCCTCGATCAGCGGCTCGAAGGGATCACTCTTCCACTCTTCGATCGGTCCGGTGGGAACGACGTCGGTATGGCCGAGCAGCACCATGACGGGGTGGCCATGGCCGTGAGTGGCCCACAGGTTGCTGACATTGCCCGAGGGCAGGGCTTCCGTCCTGAAGCCGGCGGCTTCGAGGCGTTCGCCAATGAGGGCCTGGCAACCGGCATCGTCGGGCGTCAACGAACGCCGGCGAATCAGTTCGCAAGTCAGTTCCAGCGCATCGGCCATGCCAACTCTCTCTCCCTCTGGTGACTTCAGTCTAATCCACCTGCCGTGGAGTCATGTGTCCCCGAATCGCTGTTCGAAATGCTGCGCGGAAAAGCCGACGCTGACGCTGCCGTCGTGGAGCACGAGCACCGGGCGTTTCACAAGCGTCGGGTGTGCGGCAATCAGTTGCGTCCATTGCGCATCGCCATTGGCGCCTTTCTGCTCTGCGTCTAGTTGCCGCCAACTGGTCGAGGACTTGTTCACCAGTTTCTCCCAGCCGCCGAGTTCGCGGGCCCAGGCCTTGAGTCTGGCTGCGGGGACAGGTTCGGAGCGGTAATCGACAAAATGGTATTCAATGCCGGCCTGGTCGAGCCACTTGCGTGCCTTGCGGCAGGTGTCGCAGTTCGGCAGGCCATAGAGCATTACGGTCACTGGGCACTCCGCAACAGCTCGTTGATGCCGGTCTTGGCCCGCGTTTTCTCATCGACGCGTTTGACGATGATCGCGGCGTACAGGCTGTGCGAACCGTCTTCGGCGGGAAGGGATCCGGCGACCACGACACTGCCTGCGGGCACACGGCCGCGGGTGACGGTACCGGTTTCACGATCGTAGATGCGGGTCGACTGGCCCAGGAATACGCCCATGCCGATGACACTGCCGCGCTCGACGATGACGCCTTCGACTACTTCCGAGCGGGCGCCGATGAAGCAATGGTCCTCGATGATCGTCGGCGCCGCCTGCAGCGGTTCGAGAACGCCGCCAATGCCGGCGCCGCCGGAGAGGTGCACGTGGCGGCCGATCTGGGCGCAGGAACCGACCGTTGCCCAGGTGTCGACCATGCTGCCTTCGCCGACATGGGCGCCCAGGTTCACGTAGCTCGGCATGAGCACGCAGTCGCGGCCGATAAAGGCGCCGCGGCGCACGACCGCGGGCGGCACCACGCGCACGCCGTCGCGTTCAAAGTCTTCGGCGCCGTAGCCGGTGTACTTCAATGGCACCTTGTCGTAACCGACCAGCTCCCCGAAGTGGCGCGGCTCGTTCGCGTGCAGGCGAAAGTAGAGCAGTACCGCTTTCTTGAGCCATTCGTTGACCACCCAGTCGCCGTCGCGCGGTTCGGCGACGCGCGCCTGTCCACTGTCCAGCAGGTCCAGGGCCTGGGTGACGGCTTCGCGCACGTCCCGGGCATCGCTCTCGGGCGTGAGTTCGGCGCGTTTCTCGAACGTGTCTTCGATGATGGGGCGTATTTCGCTATCGTTCATTGGGTCTCGATGAAGTTGGCCAATCGGGTCATTGCGTCCTCGCAGGTTTTCTCGTCGGGCACGAGGGATACGCGGACGTAGCCAACGCCCGGATCCCCGGAGTCTGTGGGACGCGAGAGGTAACGTCCGGGCAGGGTGATCAGTCCCTCCCGGGCATACAGATCATGTGCAAAGCGTTCGTCGTCACCGTTCGGTGCCTTGAGCCAGAGGTAAAACGCACCGGCCGGTATCCGTACTGGAATGACCGGCT
>Ga0307440_1000150_pt1 | contig 31251 bp, 28 predicted proteins | sample SalMarWE160410MG_FD_202150 | JGI IMG/M metagenome (GOLD analysis project Ga0307440, IMG submission 202150) | Salt marsh sediment microbial communities from the Plum Island Ecosystem LTER, Massachusetts, United States - WE1604-10 | ecosystem: Environmental > Aquatic > Marine > Intertidal zone >...
GGCTGCATCGAAGTGGAGCGGCTCGCCGCGTTGCCCGGCCGGCACCTGATCGTGTTCGGCACCGGCTGGGGCCTTGATGTCAAATCGCTACAGCAGCCAACTGGATGGTTGTCACCGATCGAAGGTATCGGTATGGTTCGCCACCTTTCGGTCCGGGCGGCCCTGGCCATCTACCTGGACCGGCTGCGGCGATAGTTTTGGAGGCAACCGACATGCGTGCTTTGGATGACATTACGAAGGACCAGCTGCGCAGCGATATCCCGGATTTCCGCGAGGGCGACACCGTGCGCGTCAACGTGCGCGTGGTCGACTACAAGGAGGCCAAGGGCGGCAAGCAGGAGCGCCGCGAGCGCCTGCAGGCCTATGAGGGCGTCGTGATCGCCCGCCACAACAACGGCATCTCCAGCAGCTTCACGGTACGCAAGATCTCGAATGGCGTCGGTGTGGAGCGCGTGTTCCCGCTGCACTCGCCGATGCTCGACAAGATCGAGGTGGTGCGCCATGGCCGCGTGCGCCGGGCCAAGCTGTACTACCTGCGCAACCTCAGGGGCAAGGCCGCACGTATCTCCGAGAAGCGCCGCTGATTCCATCGCCTTCGGGCTTGGTAGCGAGGGCTCCCTTGGGGGCCCTCGCTGCGTTTCAGGGCGCGGGTGACGCCACGCCGCGCATTGGCCATAATACGGCGCGATATCCGCACCGGGTGAAACACAGGGAGAAGACATGTCAGACCGTTCCGATTTCTTTAACGATCCGCTGGGCGATAGCGCGGTGATCGAGGCCATCGACGCCGAGCTGGAGCGCCAGCGCCATACGCTGGAACTGATCGCCAGCGAGAACATCGTCTCCAGGGCGGTGATGCAGGCACAGGGATCGGTGCTGACGAACAAGTACGCCGAGGGTTATCCGGGCCGGCGCTACTACGGCGGCTGCGAGCATGTCGATGTGGTCGAGCGCCTGGCGCAGCAGCGCGCCTGCGAGCTGTTCGGCGTCAAGCACGCCAATGTGCAGCCGCATTCGGGATCGCAGGCCAACATGGCCGTGTACATGGCGCTGCTGCAGCCGGGCGATGTCGTCATGGGCATGGACCTGTCGCATGGCGGGCACCTGACCCACGGCAGCCCGGTGAACTTCTCCGGCCGCCTGTACCACGTCGTGGCCTACGGGGTGCGCGAATCCGACGACCGCATCGATTACGACGCCATGGAGCGCATGGCGAAAGAGCATAAGCCGAAGATGATCATCGGCGGCGCCTCGGCCTACGAGCGGGAGATCGATTTCGCACGCATGCGTGCCATCGCCGACGAGGTCGGCGCCGTGCTGATGGTGGACATGGCCCACTACGCCGGCCTGATCGCGGCCGGGGTCTACCCGTCGCCGGTGGGGCATGCGCACGTGATCACGACGACGACGCACAAGACCCTGCGGGGCCCCAGGGGCGGCATGATCCTGACCGACGACGACGAGTTGGCGAAGAAGATCAACAGCCGCATCTTCCCGGGCATCCAGGGCGGGCCGCTGATGCACGTGATCGCCGCCAAGGCCGTCGCCTTCGGCGAGGCGCTGGGTGAGCGCTTCCGCGCCGACCAGAAGCAGGTGATCGCCAATGCGCGCGCCATGGCCGAGGTGCTGGCCGGCGGCAAGCTGCGCATCGTCTCCGGCGGCACCGATTGCCACATGTTCCGCGTCGACCTGCGCCCGCACGACCTGACCGGCAAGCAGGCCGAGGAGGCGCTGGAGGCGGCCGGCATCACCACGAACAAGAACACGGTGCCGTTCGACACCGCCTCCCCGTTCGTGACCAGCGGCATCCGCATCGGCACCCCGGCCATCACCACGCGCGGCATGAGGGAGGCCGAGGCCGGGGCGATCGGCGGCATGATCCTGAAGGTGCTGGATGCGCCCGAGGATGCATCGGTGCGCGAGGCCGTACGCAGCGAGGTGCGGGCGCTGACCGACCGCTTCCCCATCTACAGGGACTGAGCACCGGAATTACGCATGCACTGCCCGTTCTGCGCCCACCCGGATACGCGGGTCATCGATTCCCGCGTGGTCGAGGAGGGCGGCGCGGTGCGCCGCCGCCGGGAGTGCGAGGCCTGCGGCAAGCGCTTCTCGACCTTCGAGCGCGCGGACCTGCGGCTGCCGCTGGTGGTCAAGAAGGACGGCACGCGCCAGCCCTTCGACGTCGGGCGACTCAGGGCCGGCATGCAGAAGGCGCTGGAGAAGCGCCCGGTGTCGGCCGAGTCCATCGAGGAGGGGGTCAGCGCCGTGCTGCGTGCCGTGCGCGAACTGGGTGAGCCCGAGGTGCCCACGGCCGCGATCGGCGCCTTCGTGATGGAGCAGCTGCAGAAGCTGGACGGGGTGGCGTACGTGCGCTTCGCCTCGGTGTACCGGGAGTTCAAGGACGTCGACGAGTTCCTGGCGGCCGTCAAGCATGCGATGGGAGAGCGGCGTCGGCGCGGAAAGTCGTAGGACGCCTCAGGCAAAGGAGAGGGACATGGCATTGAGGATTGCGGTATTGCCGGGCGACGGCATCGGCCCGGAGATCGTGCGCGAGGCATGCAAGGTACTGGAGGTGCTGAATCGCGACTTCGGCCTGGATGCCGGATGGGATGAGGCGTCGGTCGGCGGCGCCGGCTTCGAGGCGGTGGGCGATCCGTTGCCGACGCCGACGCTGGCCCTGGCGCGCGAGGCCGACGCGGTGTTGCTGGGTGCCGTCGGCGGCCCGCAGTGGGAGCGCCTGGACAAGCCGCTGCGGCCGGAGGCGGGCCTGTTGCGCCTGCGCGCGGAGCTGGAGCTGTTCGCCAACTACCGGCCGGCGAAGGTCTACGACCAGTTGCTCGATGCCTCGACGCTGAAGCCGGAGGTGGTGCGCGGCGTCGACATCCTGGTGGTGCGCGAGCTGGTCGGCGGCATCTACTTCGGTCAGCCGCGCGGCATCGACATGGTTGGCGGCGAACGGCGCGGCTTCAACACCGCCAGCTATACCGAGAGCGAGGTCCGGCGCATCGGACGCAAGGCCTTCGAGGCGGCGCGCCTGCGCAGCGGGCGCGTATGCAGCGTCGACAAGGCCAACGTGCTGGAGACCAGCGAGGTCTGGCGCGCGGTCATCGGCGAGTTGCACCAGGCCGAGTTCTCCGACGTGGAGCTGACGCATATGTACGTCGATAACGCCGCCATGCAGCTGATCCGCAACCCGCGGCAGTTCGACGTGCTGGTGACCTCGAACCTGTTCGGCGACGTGCTGTCCGACGAGGCCTCGATGCTGACGGGCTCGATCGGCATGCTGCCGTCGGCCTCCGTGGGCGAGAACCACGCGATGTACGAGCCGATCCACGGCTCGGCGCCGGACATCGCCGGCCAGGACCGGGCCAACCCCCTGGCGACGATCCTGTCGGTGGCCATGATGCTGCGCTTCTCGCTGGACCGCGCCGATCTGGCCGAGCGGGTGGAGCAGGCGGTGGAACAGGCGCTGAACGACGGCGTACGCACGCCCGACCTGGCGATCCACGGCGAGACGCCGGTCGGTTGCGCGGCGATGGGAGATGCGGTTTGCAAGGCACTGGGAGCGATGGCATGAGTGAGTTTCTTTCGCACAAGGACGGATACCGCGTGGCGGTCGTGGGCGCGACCGGCGCCGTCGGCAGGACGATGCTGGAGATCCTGGCCGAGCGCGATTTTCCGGTGTCCGAGATCGTGATGCTGGCCTCGAGCCGCAGTGCCGGTTCCCGCGTCGAGTTCCGCGGCAAGGAATACGTGGTGCAGGATCTGGAGACCTACGACCCGGCGGGGCTGGACATCGCGCTGTTCTCGGCGGGTGGCGGCACCTCGCGGCAGCATGCGCCGCGTTTCGCCGAGGCGGGCTGCTACGTCATCGACAATTCGAGCGCCTGGCGCATGGATCCGGATGTGGCGCTGGTGGTGCCGGAGGTCAACGCGCACGCGCTGGAGATGGCCAGGATCAACCGCATCATCGCCAATCCGAACTGCTCGACCATCCAGATGGTGGTGGCGCTGAAGCCGTTGCACGACGCGGTACCGATCCGGCGCGTCGTGGTCTCGACCTACCAGGCCGTCAGCGGTGCCGGCAGCCGCGCCATGGAGGAGCTGGCCGACCAGTCGCGGTATCTGCTGTCCGGCAAGGCGGCGGCGGTGAACGTGCTGCCGGCGCGTATCGCCTTCAACGTGGTGCCGCAGATCGATGTGTTCACCGAGGACGGCTATACCAAGGAAGAGCACAAGATGATGGACGAGACCCGCAAGATCCTGGAGGCGGATATCGCGTTGTCGGCCACCACGGTGCGTGTGCCGGTGTTCTACGGGCACTCGGAATCGGTCAATGTCACCTTTGACGGCCCGATGACGGCCGAGCATGCGCGTGACCTGCTGGCCGGAGCCCCGGGCATCTGCGTCGTCGACGACCCGTCGGGCGAGGACTACCCGATGCCGATGGAGGCTGCGGGCACCGATCCGGTGTGGGTCGGCCGCATCCGCGATGATTATTCATGGCCGAATACCTTGAACTTGTGGATAGTTGCTGATAATGTACGTAAAGGCGCGGCTCTAAATGCCGTTCAAATAGCGGAAATCTTGATTGGAAAGTGTTAGACATCACTTTCGCCGCTGTTGTGAACCGGGATTTGGGTCGTCAAGAATTTTGTGAAAAACGGCGCTTGAATCGCAACTTACGGCGGAGGAGGCGATATGCGTAACAAGGTGGCGCTAGGATTCCTGGCTTTGGCAGTCTGGCTGCTGTCGGCCGCAAGTGCATGGGCCGTAGCCTTGGGCAAGATCGATGTTGCCAGCCATCTCGGGGAGCCCTTCTTCGCGGAAGTGCCGCTGCAGCTGGATCCCGGCGAGAGCCTCTCCAACGTCTATGTCGAGCTTGCCTCTCCCGCCGATTACCGCATCCTCGAGGTGTATCGCGACCCGGCCCTGAACGGCATCACCGTCGACGTCAAGACCGACAAGCGGGGCGCCCGCGTGGTGCTGAGCTCCGATACCGGCATCGAGTCCCCGTTCTTCAACCTCGTGCTGAAGGTCCGCTACGAGCGTGCCACGCATTTCAAGAAGTACCCGGTGTTTCTGGACATCCCCCAGATGGCCAAGCCGGCCATGATGAAGCCGCTGCCCACCGTCAAGGAAGGGCAACGCCGGGCGGCTTCGGTCCCGGCGACGCCGACCGTGGCCCCGGTGGTTCAGGCCAAGCCGCTGCCGGGCTCGGCCTTCAAGCCGTTCGACGGCTGGGCCCGCACCGCCCGCTATGGGCCGATGGTCTACGGCGACACCATCACGACCGTGGCCCAGCGCCTGCAGATCGACAACCGCTACACGCGGCAGCAGGTGATGGTGGCCCTGTTCGAGAGGAACCGGGCCAGATTCGATCATGACAACATCAACCTGATCAAGGCCGGTACCTATCTGGACGTGCCGACGGCGGCCGAGGTGGAGAAGATCTCGCCCGAACAGGCCCACAGCTTCCTGGCCAAGCAGGAAAAGGTATGGAAACAGCTGATCAAGCAGCCGAAGTACGCGGCCGTGGCCGAGGCCCAGAAGGATCGCTACAGCAAGCGCGTGCGGGTCGGTGAGAAGGCCAGCGGCGTGGCCGGCGCACCGATGCCGTCGGCGTCCCAGGGTCAGCAGGGCGCTGAGTCTTCCGCCGCCAGCGCCGAGGCGATGCAGAAGCAGAACGAGCTTCAGCAGCAGCTGCAGCAGTTGCAGCAGAAGAACAGTGATCTGCAGGGAAAGCTGGACACCACCCAGAAGCAACTGGCCGACATGGCCGCCAAGTCCGATGAAGCGGGCGCCGCCGCTGCCAATGCCAGGGTCAAGCGTCTGCAGATTCAGCTGGCGCGCCTGCAGGCAGAGCGTGATCAGGCCCTGCAGAAGGCCAAGGAGCAGCCCTCGCCGCTGGGCTGGCTGACCTACGCCCTGCTCGCCGTGATCGTGCTGCTGCTGGGCTTGGTCGGCTATCTGATGCGCCGTGAGCCGGCGCATCCGGCCACGGACTATCCGGAGGTCGAATCGCATCCCGCGGCCTCTGCGGCTCCGATGGCCTCCATGTCCCCCGTACCCCATGCGGATATGTTCGAGGAAGCGCCGGAGATCGATGTCGAGGAGGTTCCGGACCTGGGCTTCGATTCCACGGCCACCATGCAGATGAGCGCTGCGGACGTCACCAAGGAGTTCACCGATTCGATCCCGGATCTGACCGATGAAGACACCGGCAAGATGCAGGCCTTTGAAGAGGAGATCGACGAGGAACCGGATCCGAATGTCGACTACCTGGCCGAAGCGGACGTCTATCTGCGCTACGGCATGGAAGACGAGGCGGTGCAGCAGGTGAGAATGGCCCTGAGGCTCGATCCCCATCATGCCGATGCCTATATCAAGCTGGCGCAGGTGTTGAAGGCCAAGAACGATCAGGCTGCCCTGGACGAGGCCATCGCCGAGGCCCGTCAGGCGCTGGGGGGCAGTTCCCTGCAGCGTTTCGAGGATTCGGTGTCCAATCTGGACCAGGTGATGGACGCATTCGCGGATACGTTGCCGCCGACCGCGGTCGATGAGATTCCCGGATTCGAGGAGACCGTCGCGGTGGATGAGACTGCAACTGCCGCGGAAGAGGCGCCAGCCGAAACGGAGCCCGGGACGGAAGCCCCGGCTGAGGCTGCCACAGAAACGGGAGACCTCGACGATCTCGACATCGAGTGGCCCGAATTCGAGGACGTGGAAACGCCGTTGCACGAGGCCGAGGCGGAAGTGGCGACCCAGGTGGAGGAAACGCCGCCCGCTGCGCCGCCGGCCGAGGCGGAGGAGACACCTCCTCCTGCGCCGCCGGCCCAGGCTGCGCCCGAGGCGGCGACCGGCGACATGGATTTCGACCTGTCCGATCTCGAGATCCCGGAGGCGGGAGATGAGGAAGGCGAGGCGAGCCGTGCCTCCTCCTTCATGGATACGAGCGACCTCGAGAAGACGGTGGCGATCGACTGGTCGCAGGAGACCTCGGTGGAGGATAGCGGCGAGCAGGAAGGCATGGTCAGTGAAAGCGGCGCCGAGGGCCATGCGGAGTTGCCCGAGTTCGGCATCGAGCCTGAGCCAGAGCCCGCGGAGGAGCCAAAGGCCGCGGAGGAGCCGAAACCCGCGGCCCAGTCGGCCATCGATGAAGGTGGGATCGACCTTGGCGATTTCGATTTCGACAAGATCGAAGAGGAAAAGAATGAGGAGTCGGTACAGTCCGCGTCCGACGATGAATTCAGCAGCACCATCCGTACGACGCAGGTGAATCTCACGGTGCCTTCCGCTGCGGATGAGGAGGCGATGTTCGACCTGTCCTCGGAGAACGCAGAGAGCGATGTCCTGGACCTGTCCGAAGAGGAAAAATCCTCGATGCCGGTCAGCGAGCCGGAGGAGGATGCCCCGTCCCTGGCCACCGGTGCGGAGAACGAGTCCGGTATGTTGCTCGATCTGGATGAGGATATGGATGAGACCCAGAAACTGGACGACCTGCTCAGCGAATTCGCCGACGAAGACGAAAAGGATGGTGACAAGAAGGACTGACCGGTCCGGTCGCTTTTCTGATGCCCAGCCGTTGCGGCGATGATGCTTGCGACCTTGCGCCAGCGTTGCGCCGGCTACGTATGGGAGAGCCATGCCGCATCCCGCCTGTTGCTCGGCCTGTTCTGCCTGGCCGCCGGGCTGCGTTCCTCCTCGATGACGCATGCGCTTGTGCTGCTGGGGATCATCTTGCTGCTGTTGCTCGGCCTGGGCACACCGGTTGCGACGGTGGGGCGGGCGCTGAAGGTGCTGGCGTTTCTGGTTCTGCCCATCCTGATCCTGCATATGTGGCTGACGCCGGGCCGGCTTCTGATATCGCTCGGACGGTTTGGGGGTATCAGCGCGGAGGGGCTTGAGCACGGCGGCTGGTTGAGCCTGCATCTGGTGCTGATGTATTTTTCCGCCATGTTGTTCTCCCGCCTCGTGTCGTTGCAGGAATGGATGTCCCTGACCTCGGTGTGCGGCGGCAGGCGGCTGCAGCCGTATCTGATGTTGCTGATGCCGCTGGCGCGGCAGGTGCGCTGGCGTACACAGACCCTGGCACGCCAGTGGCGTCAGCGCGGAACCTGGCGTGAATTGCCACTGACCTTGTCCGCCGTGACGGCCCAATGCATGTCGGTGTCGCGGCACCAGGCCGATGCCCTGTGGATGCGATGGCCGGCTCCTGCAGGCGTTGCCCATCCCATCTTCGCCGCGGGGCCGTCCATGCGGGCATGGACGGCCACCCTGCTGATATTGCTGATCGCTGCCGTCATGCTGGCGGCGGCCATGGTCGGCCGGTGAGCGACGCCGGCCCCTCGAACCGCCGCATCGCGCTGGTGCTCGAATACGACGGAACCTGCTTCAACGGATGGCAACGGCAGAAGGTTGGGCATGCCGTCCAGGAAGACCTGGAACAGGCCTTGCACGCCATCGACGGCAGGGATTGCCGGACGGTGGCAGCCGGACGTACCGATGCCGGTGTCCATGCCGAAGCCATGCTGGTGCACGCGGACGTGGACGCTGCCCGCTGGCAGCGTTCACCGAGAGCCTATGTGCACGGCGTCAACCAGATCCTGTCGGCACCGCTCAGGGTCGTGGGGGTGCGGGCCGTGCATCCTCAGTTCCACGCCCGATTCGATTGCCTCGAACGGGCCTACCGCTACCGGATCTGGAACCGGCCCACCGCCTCGGCGCTGCACGCCTGGCGCCACTGGTGGATGCCGCGACGGCTGTCGCTGGAGGCGATGAACGAGGCGGCTTGTTTGCTGATCGGCGAGCATGACTTCAGCGCCTTCCGGGCGGCCGGCTGCCAGTCGCACTCGCCGTGCAGGGACCTCAGGCGGCTGCACGTCGCGCAGGATGGCTGGACCGTCTCGATCGACGTGCATGCCAACGCCTTTCTGTATCACATGGTGCGCAATATCGTGGGCAGCCTGGTGCGGGTCGGGGTCGGGGACTGGCATCCGGAACAGGTGCAGGCCCTGCTCCGCTCGGCCGACCGGACGCAGGGTGCGGCTACGGCGCCGGCGCACGGGTTGTATTTCCGGGATGCCGTCTACAAGGGTTTCCGGGCCTCGGAGTTGATCGGGGTTGTCTCGGATTGAGCCGGCCGGTCGTTGCGGTTGGCCTGAATGGCCGCGATATGCGCGGATAGGGCCCGGTAGCTGACGGGCTTTTGGATGATGCCGGCGTCGAGCCCCGCGAGCAGCTGCAGGCGTTCCTCCTCGCCGTAGGCCGTGATCACCATGATCGGCAGGGTCACGCCCCGTTCGCGCAGTTGCTGGATCAGATGCACCCCGTCCATGCCGGGCATGTTGTAATCGGTCAGGATCATGTCGAAGGCATCGTCGGGCCGTTCGAAGTAGCCGAGCGCGGTCTGGCCGTCAGGGGCCGCCACCACGCGATGACCCATACGCGTCAACATGGCCTGGTGCACGTTCAGCACGACCGGGCTGTCGTCCACGAGCAGGATGCGCCATGGCAGTGTCCGGACCGTGTCGGCCATGGCGGCCGGACTCGCCCCTTCCGCCTGGTGCCGGCCCGGCCCGGACGGAAGGCGGATCACGAACGTGCTGCCCTTGTCCGGGGAGGATTCGACGCCGATACGGCCGTGATGCTGTTCGATGATCCGCTTGACCATGGCCAGCCCCAGGCCGGTACCCCCCTGTTTCCTGCGCGTGGTCCAGAAGGTGTCGAATATCTTGTGCAGATGTTCACCGGCGATGCCCTGCCCGGTATCCGATAGCCGGATGATGATGCCAGGCAGGCCGTCATCGCGTTTATCGGCGCTGACGTGAATCTCGATGGCGCCGACGTCGGGGATCGCCTGGTAGGCGTTCTGGATCAGGTTCATCATGACCTGTTCCAGTTCGGATGCGGGCAGCGCGGGGGACGGCAGGTCGGGGTCGATATGGCAGCTGAGCGTGACCTTTTCCGGCAGCTGCAGGCGCACCAGTCCGATCAGGTTCTCCAGTGTGTCGCGGATGTCCCTGACCTGGGCACGCGGCCGTTCCGCGGCGGTGTTGCGGCTGGCCTGCAGCAGCTGCGAGACCATCTCAGCCCCGCGTTCGCCAGCCTCGATGATGGGCGTAAGTCCGCGCTGCACTGCCGGGTCCTGGACATCCATCTGCAGGATCTCGGCCTGCCCGATGATGCTGGTCAGCAGATTCCGGAAATCATGGGTGATCGACGCCATGGCATCGCTCTGGAACCCGGGCTGTCGGTCGTCCTGCGTGATGTCGAACAGGAAGCACAGGCCGATCCACTGTCCGTGCCAGGGAATCCGGGTCGCCTCACCCAGCAGCCTCAGGGGCCGGTCGGATGCGTCGCGGCCCCGGATACGGAAGCGGAAGGGCGTACTGCTGTCCTGTTGCAGCGCCTTGCGGCAGTGGCTGATGATGAGCTTGCCGTCCTCGAGCAGGGCCAGCACGTCGACCTGTTCACCGACGAGACGGGTCAGGGGTTCGCGGCTGATCGTCTGCAGCGCAGCGTTGGCATGGGTGATGCGGGGGGTGCCATGGGCATCCAGATGGTAGGTGAAGATGGGCAACGGGCCCTGGTCGAGCAGCCCGAACGTGGGCTCTTCCTCGGCCTGGGCGTGGCGGGCCCTGCGGCGCTGGCTGAGTGACATGGCATAGGACGGCAACAGCAGCAGGGCCGCGACCTGGAAGCCGAGCAGGGACCAGATGGTGTCGGTCTGCAGCTGCTGCAGGCTGACGACAGCGGCGCCGCCCAGTCCGGCCAGGCACAGGGCCTGCGTGTACAGCATCATCATGTTGCCGTAGCGGAAGGCATTGCCGAGGACAATGGCCAGATACAGCAGGGACAGGCCGCTGATGTTCCCGCCATCGATGACCAGGGCGAAACTGACGATATAGACGTCCAGGATCGGCGATATCAGCAGGCGGCCGGGGGAGGCGGGATGGCGGCGGATGGAATAGATGATGTAGAGGTTGTACAGAAGGTACAGCGAGGCCGTTGCCTGGAAGGCGGTGACATAGATCGCGAAGAAGGGGCCGTGCACGTACAGGTAGGCCAGGCATCCCAGGGCCATGGGAATCCGTATCCAGGCCTGCTGGACCTGGGTGTAGGCCAGGATGTGCCTGTCCCGACGGATTCCGCCGAAAAACCACGAATGCAAGAGCGGCTTCACGCCATCTGCCCTCCCTGTGTCTTAGGCCCGTTCCCGATGCAGGTTATCACAGACGGCGGGGCTTACTACCCCTGCCGAAATAGCGGCGGGAAGGATGCGGATGTGATACCGTTCGCCACCCACAGACGGGTTCTTTTTCACGAACAGGAGTATCGACGTGCTATATGTGGCTGTGCGTGCCGCACGCCGTGCGGGGGATATGATCGCCCGCGCCTTCGACGAGCGGGACAAGATGAATGTGCGCCAGAAAAGCGATCGCGATTATGTGACGGATGTCGACCAGCGGGCCGAGGCGGCGATCGTCCATGATATCCGCAAGCATTACCCGACGCATGGCATCATGGCCGAGGAGTCCGGCCGGACCAATCCCCAGGCCTCTGTGCAGTGGTATGTCGATCCGCTCGACGGTACGACGAATTTCGTGCACGGCTATCCCCATTTCGCAGTGTCGATCGCGGCCTGGAAGGACGGGCGCCCGCTGCTGGCGGTGGTGCACGATCCGATGCGCAATGAGACCTTCGAGGCCCAGAACGGCGGTGGGGCCTTCCTGAACCGCCGCCGCCTCAGGGTGACGGAGGAGACACGCGTGGCCCATGCGCTGTTCGCCTCCGGGCTCCCTTCCTATCGCCGGGACCAGATCGACGTGTTTCAGCGACGTATGGATGCCTGCATGCGCGCCACCGAGGGCTATCGCCGCGGCGGCTCGGCGGCCCTGGATCTGGCCTACGTGGCCAGCGGCCGGCTCGATGCCTACTGGGAGGCCGGCCTCGGCGCCTGGGATATCGCGGCGGGCCTGCTCCTGGTGCAGGAGGCGGGCGGCATGGTCACGGATCTTGCGGGCGCCACCGTCGACCTGGCACGCGGCGACGTGCTGGCCACCAATGCGCAGCTGCACCGGGCGTTCCTGGGTTTGCTGGCCGAAGGCAAGTCCTAGGCGGACATCGCCCCTATTTCTCTTCCTTGCGCAACAGCAGGAACACCGACAAGCCACCAAACGACAGGTTGGGAAGCCAGGCAGCGAAGGCGGCCGGCAGGCGGTCGCCGGTGGCCAGCAGGTTGCTGGTATCGCCGAAGATGTAGAAGACCAGGCCGAGGCAGATGGCGGCGGCCATGCCCCAGGATGCGGCGCTGACCCGGCTGCTCATGTGCATGCATAACGCCAGGGCCAGCACCACCATGATGACACAGGCCAGCGGGGCCGCCAGCTTGCGCTGGAAGGTGAAGATGTAGCCGGAGGCGTCCATGCCGGCCCGCTTCAGGTTCCGGGCGTATTCGCCGAGCTCCAGCAGCCCCATCTGCCGCGGTTCGGGCGGGGATGCCGTTCCGGGGCCGATAGTGGAGGCGATGCGCATCGCCTTCTGGTGATCGAAGCGCAGTCCGCTGGCGCCGCCCGGGGCGCTGATGTCGACGTCCGACAGCACCCAGGCATGATCGGCATAGACGGCATCGGCGGCATCCAGGCGCTGCAGCCACCGGCCGTGGGCGTCGGTCTCGAGCATCATCAGCTTGAAGTGCTGGTCGCCGAGGGGCGTCAGGCGGAAGAAACGATACCCGTCATGCAGCCACTGCACGTCGCGGCTGGTTTCCGGCTGATGGTGGATGTGTACGCGTTCGATGAAATCCAGGCGCGTGTTGGTGATCGGCGTGACCCACTGGCCGATGGCGAAGCTGATGACACCGGCGACGCCGGCGACGGCCAGCAGTGGCGTCAGCACCTTGTTCAGACCCAGGCCGGCGGCCCTGAGCGCGGCCAGTTCATGGTGATGGGACAGCTCGGTCAGGAAGACGCTGCAGGCCAGCAGCACGATGACCGGCATGAAGCCGCTGATCATGAACGGGATCTTCAGCAGGATGTATTCGACCATCAGGGCACCGGTGAGGCCGTGGCCGAGGAAGCGCGCCTTGTCGAAGGCCTCGATGATGACGAAGATGCCGAGCAGCATGACCATCGTGGCCGCACCGCGCTGCAGGCAACCGGCGAATATCCAGCGGAAGACGATCGGCATGGGTCGATGCTAGCAGCAGGGAAGCGTTTGGGCGATGTGCCGGGATGGCTCGGAAACTGCACGTGCATCACCTGTTCGAGGTGTTAGACTCAGCGCGTCCGATCAACGATGGGGGTGTTCGATGCCTTGGAGTGATCCGAATCAGTCCAATAATCCCTGGGGGCGCCGCCCATCCGGATCGGGGCAGGTGCCGCCGAATCTCGATGAGGTGATCCGTCGCCTGCAGGAACGCCTGTCCGCCATGCTGGGCGGTGGCGGCGGCGACGGCTCGGGAGGCCCGGGCGGCGGGGGCCGTTTCGGCAAGGTGCTGCTGCCGTTCGGCCTGGGCATCCTGCTGTTGTTGTGGCTGGCCTCCGGGCTCTACGTCGTGGGCGCCGATGAGCAGGCCGTCGTATTGCGGTTCGGCCAGCATGTGGCCACCAAGGGCCCTGGCCTGAACTGGCATATGCCCTATCCGATCGAGACGGTCGAGAAGGCGCCGGTCACGCGTATCCAGCGCCTGGAGATCGGATTCCGTCGCATGGGTGACGGCTCCACGCGCAATGTGCCCCAGGAAGCCCAGATGCTGACCATGGACGAGAATATCGTCGACATCTCGTTTATCGTGCAGTACCGGATTCGTGACGTCGGCGATTACCTGTTCAATATCGTGAACGGCCCGATCACCGTGCGTGATGCGGCGGAGAGCGCCATGCGCGAGGTGATCGGACGTACCAAAATCGACGATGTGCTGACCAACAAGAAGGCCGAGGTCGAGGTGGAAACGCAAAAGCTGTTGCAGAGTATCCTCGATAACTACAAGGCCGGCATATCGGTGGCGACGGTGAAGCTCCAGAACGTGCAGCCGCCGGAACGCGTGATCAAGGACTTCAAGGATGTGGCATCGGCCCGCGAGGATAAGGAGCGCACCAAGAACGAGGCGGAAACCTATGCCAACGATATCCTGCCCAAGGCGAACGGCGATGCGGCGAAGCAGGTGCTGGATGCCGAGGCCTATGCCAAGGCGGTGGTGGCCCGCGCCATCGGCGAGTCCGACCGCTTCGTCAGCCAGCTCGATGCCTATCGCAAGGCCCCGCTGGTGACCCGCAAGCGCCTGTATCTGGAAACGATGCAGGATGTACTGTCCAACGCGGACAAGGTCATCGTGGATTCCAGTGTGGCGAAGCGCATCCTGCCGTACCTGCCGATCGACAAGTCCACGGGCAAGGTGGAGGTGAAACAATGAGCCCCAAGCAGAGTCTCGCATTGATTGTTCTGGCGGTGGCGGCGTTGATCGCCTCGATGTCGACCTTCGTGGTGGACCAGCGCGAGCAGGCCCTGGTGCTGCAGTTCGGCAAGCCGATCGGTGTGGTCAAGGATGCCGGCCTGCACTTCAAGTGGCCGTGGCAGAGCGTGTCCGATTTCGATAACCGGCTGCTGTTTAGCGATACCGTGCCCAATGAAGTCATCACCATGGACAAGAAGGCCCTGCTGGTCGACAACTATACGCGCTGGCGCATCGTCGATCCCCTGCGCGTGTATCAGGTTGCCGGCACGCAGAGCGGGGTCGAGGCGCGCATGGAGGACGTGGTGCGCGGCAAGATGCGTGAGGTGCTGGGCCAGAATACCATGACGCAGATCGTGACCGGTGGCCAGTCGGCCAACTTGCGCAACGAGTTGATGCGGGAGATCACCAGTGAGGCGAATGCCGGTGTCAAGGATCTCGGCATCCAGGTGGTCGATGTAAGGATCAAGCGCGTGGACCTGCCCAAGGAGAACTCGGATGCAGTGTTCAAGCGCATGCAGGCCGAGCGCCAGCGTATCGCCATGCAGTACCGCTCCGAGGGCGAAGAGCTGGCCAGGGAGATCCGTGCCGAGGCCGACAAGAAACGCAAGGTGATCCTGGCGGATGCCTACGAGAAGGCCCAGATCATCCGCGGCAAGGCCGATGCCCAGGCGACGCTGATCTATGCCAAGGCCCACAAGCAGGACCCCCAGTTCTATGCCTTCATGCGCTCCCTGCAGGCCTATCGCGACTCGATCGGGAAGGGTACGCGTCTGGTGATCACGCCGGATTCGGAATTCTTCAAGTTCTTCGAACATTCCGGGGTGTCTGGCGGCAAGAAATAAGGCTACAGGGGCTTAGCCTGTGCAGGACCTGTGGATCGCGTTCGGATTGGTGCTGGTGATCGAGGGGGCGCTGTACGCGCTGTTCCCGCAGCACATGATCGATCTGATGCGTCGCCTGCCATCGATACCGCCGGCGGTGCTGCGCCTGATGGGATTGACGGCGGTGGGGCTGGGCTGGTTGATCGTCTGGTTGCTGCGCGGCAGCAGCTGACGGGTTATTCGGCCGGCTTGTCGTCGGCCTTTTGTTGCTGTTCGATCGGCGGCAGCGTGTCCGTGGTGCGCGCCTTCGCCTCGTCATCGCCCATGACGTTGCGCATGGCCTCCAGGCTGTGCTGCAGCTTGCGCTGCACGCAGGCATAGAGGGAAAACCCGAAATCGGAATAGCGTTTGCGCCAGGCCTGCACGGAATCGGTGCTGATGGCCATCAGCCGCAGCTGTGAGGTGGCGATCACGGTCGCGGCATGCGGACGGCCGGTGATGACCGAGATCTCGCCCACCTCGTCGCCGCTGCCGATGCGGGCGAACACGATGCGCTTCTTGGCATCGTGCGGATGCCGGATCGAGGCCTCGGCCTCGCCGCCGAGCACCAGGAACATGTAGCGCGTATCCGAGTCCCCCTCCTGGATCAGGGTTTCTCCGGGATCCAGGGAGATGAACTGGCCGTTGTAGAGAATGACCTCGCGTACGGACTGCGGCAGTGTCGAGAACACGGGATTCACGGCCAGCGCCGTGGCCGCGGAACGGCGCTCGGCCAGCTGGGTCAGCGAGCGCTGGAAACGCTCGTTGGTCTTCATCAGTTCGCGGATGTGCTGGCCGTCGATCTGGTAGAGCGTCGTCGGCTCCACGGTGCGCACGCCGGCGCCGGCCGGCGCGTTATACAGCACGGAGGCCTCGCCGAAGATCTCCCCGGGCGTGATCGATCCGACCTGGTACACATCGTCGCCGTGCCGCTTGTTGACCATCAGCATGCCGGTGCGCACGAAGTACAGGTAATGTGGCTGCTGTCCCTCGATCATCACGGGGATGTCGGCTGCCATCTCCATGGTGCTGGCGACGGAGCGCAGGAAATGGATTTCGTCCGGATACAGGACCGCGAGCGCCGGGAAAGTCCGGGCGTCGAAATCGGCATTTTCTTCAATTTCGTCAGTATTGAAACGCTCTTCCATCCCCGCCAGTATGAATGCTTGCGTATGGTGCCGCAAGCAACAGCGCTTTTTTCCCGTTCAGAAACGGAGGCTTGGTTGCCTGAGCTGCCTGAAGTCGAGGTGGTCCGGACCGGACTGGATTCCCTGATCCGGAATCAGCGCATCCGTGAGGTGCAGCTTCACCGTCCTGCGCTGCGCTACCCGTTGCCGGACGGGATGGCCGAGCGGCTGCAGGGACGGACGGTGGAGGCGGTCGAACGCAGGGGCAAGTATCTGCTGTTCCGTCTAGACGCCGATGTGCTGCTGGCCTGGCACCTCGGCATGACAGGGCAGTTCCACGTGCTGCCGGCCGCCAGCCCGGCGGGGCGACACGAGCATGTGGTGATCGTATTCGACGAAGGACTGACGCTGCGCTACCGCGACGCGCGCCGCTTCGGCTATGCGGGCCTGTTCGATGCCCGCGATTGGCAGCAGCACCCCTGGTTCGCCGGGCTCGGTCCGGAGCCGCTGGGCGGGGACTTCGACGGCGCTTACCTGCTCGGACGCTGCCGCTCCCGGGCGGCGCCGGTCAAGCAGGTGCTGATGGATGCGTCGGTGGTGGTCGGTGTCGGCAATATCTATGCCTGCGAGGCGCTGTTCCGGGCCGGCATCGATCCCTTCCGGCCGGCACGCCGCCTGAAGGCGGCGCAGGCCGCGTCCCTGGCGGCAGCGGTCAGGGCGGTGCTGACCGAGGCCATCGCCGCCGGCGGCAGCACGATCAGCGATTTCGTGCGTGCCGACGGCCGCCCCGGATACTTCCGGCATGCCTTCCGGGTGTACCAGCGCCAGGGCCAGCCCTGCGTACGCTGCGGCGCTGCGGTCTGCCGACGCATGCAGGCCGGGCGCAGCACCTTCTACTGTCGCGGCTGCCAGCATTGATGGGCCTGGTTCCGGATGCCGGACGCTGGCGTTTCGGCCATTGAAGTTGGTGTGAACAGGTCCCTTATGTGTAGGATGCGCCACTGATTTGATGCGGGAGGTCACGTGAAGACCCAGTTGGAAGCGGCGCTGAAGCAGGCGGTGGACGCCATCGTGTCCGAGCGTCAGCAGCAGGCCGATATCCCGGTGCGGCTGACGCGCCCGAAATCGCAGGATCATGGCGATTACGCCGCCAACGTGGCCATGCCCCTGGCCGGGCTGCTGGGGACCAGGCCGCACACGGTGGCCGAAATGATCCTGGCGCGGGTGGCGTGGCCTGCGGCCGTCGAGACGGCCGAGATCGCCGGGCCGGGGTTCATCAACATCCGCCTGCGCCACGACTCCGAGTTCGACATTGTGCGCCGCGTCATGCAGGAAAAGGAACGCTTCGGCTGGCGTGAGCCCCGGCAGGACGGGGTGCGGACCTGTCTCGAGTTCGTATCCGCCAACCCGACCGGGCCGATGCACGTCGGTCATGGCCGCGGTGCCGTGGTCGGCGATGCCATCGGGCGTATCCTGGCCTCCCAGGGCGCCGAACTGCACCGTGAGTACTACATCAACGACGCCGGCGCCCAGGTGGGGGTGCTGGCCGATTCGGTGTGGCTGCGCATGCGCGAGCTGCAGGGCGAGCAGGTGGTCTTTCCGGATTCGGCCTACCCGGGTGAATATGTGGTGGATATCGCCCGCGAGATCCTGACCGGGGAGGATTTCTCGGCCCTGGCCCAACTGCCGGAGGCCGAACGCCGCCAGCGCCTCGGGCGCGAGGCCGTGGCGGCCAACATGGCGGCCATCCGTTCGGACCTCGCGGCGCTGGGCATCCAGTTCGATCACTTCTTTTCGGAGCTGGAATTGCACGGTTCCGGACGCATCGCCGCCCTGATCGGGCATCTGCGCGCCCAGGACCTGGTGTACGAGGGCGTATTGCCGCCGCCGAAGGGCAAGGAGGTCGACGACTACGTGGCCGAGCCGCAGCTGCTGTTCCGCACCACCCGTTTCGGCGACGACGTGGACCGGCCGCTCATGAAGCAGGACGGATCGCCGACGTATTTCGCCGCCGACATCGCCTATCACATGGACAAGCATGATCGGGGCTTCGGGCACATGATCGACGTCTGGGGCGCCGACCATGGCGGCTATGTGGCGCGGGTGCAGGCGGCGATGAAGGCCCTGACCGGCAAGCCGGCCATGCCCGAGGTGGTGCTGGTGCAGATGGTCAACCTGACGCGCGGCGGCGAGCAGGTGCGGATGTCCAAGCGTGCCGGCACCTTCGTGACCCTGCGCGAGGTGGTCGACGAGACGGGCGCCGATGCGGTGCGCTTCAACTTCCTGACCCGGCGCTCGGAAAGCCAGCTCGATTTCGACCTGGAAGCCGCCAAGCAACAGAACGACGAGAACCCCGTCTACTACGTGCAGTACGCGCATGCCCGGGTCTGTGCCATTTTGCGCAAAGCGGCCGAGGCGCAGCTGCGCGAGGCGGAGCCGGAGGATGTGGACCTGGCCAGGCTGCGCGCCGACGAGGAGATCGCCCTGATCAAGGACCTGTTGCAGTTTCCGGAGATGCTGCACCAGGCGGCCGAACGCCTGGAACCCTACCGGCTGGCCGTCTACCTGATGCAGCTGGCGGCCGATTTGCACACGTTCTACCACAAGCACCGGGTCATCCAGGACGACGAGGCCCTGACCCAGGCCCGGCTGCTGCTGGTCAAGGCGGTGGGGCAGACCGTGCGCAACGGCCTGATGCTGCTCGGCGTCTCCGCCCCGGAGCGCATGTAGGTGGCCGACCGGGACTTCGCCCAGCTGCAGGCCACGGTCAAGCCTGATGCCCCCGGCCCAGCCGGCGTAACGGGGCTGCGTTCGGCGTTGCTGGTCCTCGGCATCCTTTCGGTCGTCATCATGGCCTTCGTCGGCGGCTACTGGCTCGGAAGCCGGCAGGGGCACGATGCGGCCCAGGCGGCTGCCAGGGCCCGCCTGCAGGCCCAGCTGGAGGCGCAGCAGAAGGAGCTGCAGGCGCTGCGCCAGCAGGCCAAGAAGGATCAGGCGAAGGCCCCGTCCGACAACTCGCCGACCATGGAGGTCGGTGATCTGACCTTCTACACGGACCTGCCGAAGCAGTCGGTCAAGCCCCAGCCGCTGGCACAGCCGCTGACCTCCCCGGACATGCCGTCACCGCCGCCACCCGCATCACCAGCATCTCCGCCGGCATCGTCCACTGCGTCATCCTCGGCGCCTTCCCCGGCCCCGGCACCCAAGCCGGCCCCGGCCCCCGCGCCGCCGGCCGCGACGGGAAGCGCCAAGATGGTGCAGTCCATCATCCAGCGCGAACTGAACCGCACGCCGGCCCCGGCACAGCCTGCCGGCGGCGGGGCCTATTACGTGCAGGTGGCCGCGTTCCGGAATGCGAAGGATGCGGCCGGCATCCGGCAGCGCCTGCAGGGGGCCGGATTCGCCAGCCGCGTCCGGCGCGTGGATCTCCCCGACCGGGGCACCTGGTACCGGCTTCAGGTCGGACCGTATGCATCCCGCGCTGCCGCCGATGCGGCGCGGGCCGAGCTGGCAAGCAAGCAGCACCAGAACGGAATCGTGGTTCGTGACGGCGGCTGACGCCCGCCTGGGCCTGGCACGGCGCTGGCTCGACGGCCACCTCACTGAAGGCAGCAGCATCGCCCCCCTGGCCGGGGATGCTTCGTTCCGGCGTTACTTCCGGGTCCGGCAGGGGGATCGGAGCTGGGTGTTGATGGATGCGCCTCCCGGCAAGGAGGACGTGGGGCCGTTCCTTTCCGTGCGCCACTGGATGGAGGCGGCGGGCCTGCGCGTGCCGACATTGCAGGCGGAGGACCGCCAGGCCGGCTTCCTGCTGCTCGCCGATTTCGGAGACGAGACATGGGCGGCGGCGCTGAAGCGGGGCATGGCGCTAGCGCCGATGATGGCGGATGCGCTGCGCCAGCTGCACCTGCTGCAGGCTGCGGGCGACACGGATCGCCTGCCCGTGTTCGATGCGGCGCGCATGCATCGCGAGGCCGACCTGTACCTGGACTGGTACCTACCCCGGGTGGCGGGGGGGAAAGTGGATGACGCATTGCGCCACGCATTTCATGCGGTGCTGGCGCCGCTCGTGGACGAGATCGCGGCCCTGCCAAAGGCGCCGGTGCACCTGGATTACCACAGCCGCAACCTGATGCTGCCCCCGGACGGTTTGCCGCTCGGGATCATCGATTTCCAGGATGCCGTGCGGGGGCCGGTGACCTACGACCTGGCCTCGCTGCTGTACGACTGCTACCAGGACTATCCGGAGGCCGAGCGGCGGCGCTGGAGTGTGCGCTTCTTCGCCGGGCTTCCCGAGGCCTTGCGTGAGGCGTTTGGCGGGGACGGGGAGCGCTGGCACCGGGCCGTACGGCTGACCGCCTTCCAGCGCCATATCAAGGCCATCGGCATCTTCGCGCGCCTGGCGTATCGCGACGGCAAGCGCCGGTTCCTCGATGAGATCCCGCTGACCCGCAAGCATGTTTGGGAGGAGGTGCGGGCGCTGGGCCTGGCCGCGCCGCCCGGTCTGGACGGCGACGGGGATGGCCGCGGAGCTTAGCGCGGGGCGCACTCCTTGAGTTCGGTGTCGATCTTCAGGATGTGGTTGACCAGCCAGCTGCGCAGGAAATCGTGCAGCTTCTGCAGCAGGTCGTTGCTGACGCCCTCGGTCTCGAAGCGCAGGCGGTAGTGCTTGTAGGCATCGAGCAGCTTCTGGTGCTGCTCCTTGTTCTTGTCGGCCACGGGACATTTCTTCTGCCGCATGCAGATCTCCTCGTAGCAGAAATGCGAGCGGGTATACAGCCCCAGCATGTCGAGGAACTTCTTGACGTAGGCCTCGTCGGCGCCGTTCTGCATATGCTCCTCGAGATCGGCCAGGTACTTGAACAGCTGCATGTGCTGCTTGTCGATCTCGGCATCGCCGGTGGAATAGTCCTCACTCCAGGCCAACGCCATGTTCATGCTCCTTTGCCCACGCGTCCATCATCCATGGGGGGTCTTTGTGCGAAGTGATAACTATGCCACATCGGCAAAAGCCGGATCAAGGCGCGCGGCGATAGACGCCTCCTCGTAGCAGCCCGGCCAGATCGTGAATCTCTTCCTCGAGGGCCATGCCCGGTACCGGTGCCGGCAGGCCGCAGGGGCCCGTCTCGACCATCAGGTAGCCGCCGGCGACGAGATGCGCTGCAGCACCGGCGAGCAGGACGGAGAGCAGGCTCAGGCCGTCGGCCTCGTCCGTCAGCGCCCCGGACGGCTCGAAACGCAGCTCCGGTGCCAGGCCCCGGTACTCATGGGCGGAAACGTAGGGCGGGTTGGAGATGATGGCGTCGAACGGCCCGGCATGCGGTGGCAGGGCCTCGTACAGGTGTCCCCGGTGCCAGGCGATGCGCACATCCACACCATGGTGCGCGGCATTGCGGCGCGCCACGGCCAGTGCCGCCTGTGAGATGTCGGTGGCCGTGACAAGGGCCGACGGGTATTCGCAGGCCAGCGTCACCGCCAGGCAGCCGGAGCCGGTGCCGATGTCGGCGAAGCGCCAGGCACGGTCCCGCTCCGGAAAGCGGGCGAGCACGGACTCGACCAGATGCTCGGTCTCCGGGCGCGGGATCAGCACGTCGGGGCCGACCTCGAAGTCGCGCGACCAGAACTCGCGGCTGCCGGTCAGGTAGGCCAGCGGCTCCCGCCGGCGCCGCCGCGCAAGCAGCTTCCCGGCCGCTTCTTCGACCTCGTCGGGCAGGGGATCCGTGCCGTGGGCGATCAGATGGGTGCGGTCGACCTGCCAGGCGTGCATCAGCAGCAGTTCGGCATCGAGGCGGGCGGATTCCACGCCGGCATCGTCCAGTGCCGCCCTGGCCTGGCGCAGCCACTGGCCGGCGGTCGTCATGCGTGGGCGGCGAGCAGCTCCGCCTGGCGGGCGGCGATGAGCGGTTCGATCAACTCGTCCATGTCACCGTTCAGCACGCTCTCCAGCCTGTACAGCGTCAGGTTGATGCGGTGGTCGGTGATGCGGCTCTGCGGGAAGTTGTAGGTGCGGATGCGCTCCGAGCGGTCGCCGGAGCCGACCATGCCCTTGCGCGCCTCGGCGCGCTCGGCATCGGCCGCGCCCTGCATGGCGTCGTAGAGCCTGGCCTGCAGCACCTTCATGGCCTTGGCCTTGTTCTTGTGCTGGCTCTTTTCGTCCTGGCAGGTGACCACGATGCCGGAGGGCAGGTGGGTGATGCGCACGGCCGAATCCGTGGTGTTGACGTGCTGGCCGCCGGCCCCGGAGGAGCGGTAGACGTCGATGCGCAGGTCCTCGGGCTTCAGGTTGACCTCCACCTCCTCGGCCTCGGGCAGCACGGCCACGGTGCAGGCGGAGGTGTGGATGCGCCCCTGGGTCTCGGTGGCCGGGATGCGCTGCACCCGGTGGACGCCGGATTCGAACTTGAACAGGGCGAAGGCGCCGCGCCCGGCGATCTGGGCGATGATCTCCTTGTAGCCGCCGATGCCGGTTTCGTTGGTCGACAGCACCGATACCTTGAAGCCCTTGCGCTCGGCGTAGCGGCTGTACATGCGGAACAGGTCGGCGGCGAACAACGCGGCCTCGTCGCCGCCGGTGCCGGCGCGGACCTCGAGGATGACGTTGCGGTCGTCATCGGCATCCTTCGGGGTCAAGAGCACGCGGATCTCGGCATCGAGGGCCTCGAGGCGGTGGCGTAGCTCGCCCAGGTCCGACCTGGCCATGTCGCGCAGTTCCGCATCGCAGTCCGGCGAGGCCAGCAGCTCCGTGGTGTCCTGGATTTCGTGTTCGACCTTGCGGCGCTGCTGAACCTTTTCCGCGATGGCCTCGATGTCGGCGAATTCGCGGCTCAGTGCCATGTAACGCTGGGTATCCGAGGTGATCGCCGGGTCGGCCAGCATGACAGAAAGCTCCTGCCAGCGGCCGAGGATATCATCCAGACGAGAGTTCATCGGACTCCTTTGCGGACGGGGTGGCCTCCAAGCTGTCGAGGTCGAAAAGCCGACGGGCGGCACCCATCAGCAGGTCGCCTTCCATGTCGTCGGGCAGGCCTTTCAGGGCGCACAGCGTCGGGTGCAGGAAACGCTTCATCAGGGCCTTGCTGAGCCGTTCCACCGCTTCCTGCTGATCCGGGCTCAGGTCCTTCAGATAGCGCTGCATGGCCTTGGCCAGTTCCTCTTCCCGACGCATATCGTAGGCCTGCTGCACGCTGCGGATCAGCGGCACCGATTCCAGGGACTTGAGCCAGCCGAGGAAGGCCTTCGATTCCTCCTGCAGCAGATCGCGCGCCTCCTTGGCGGCCTGCTGGCGCTGCTCGAGGTTGCCCTGGACGACCTGCTGCAGATCGTCGATGTCGTACAGGTAGATGCCGTCGATGTCGCCGACGCGGGGATCGATGTCGCGCGGTACGGCGATATCGACCAGGAACATCGGCGTGGCGCCGCGCTTCTTGCGGGCGGCGTGCACGGGCTCCGGCAGCAGCACGTAGGTGTTGGCGCCGGTGCCGGAGATCACGATGTCGGCGGCATCGAGGTATTCCGGCAGCTGCTCGAGGGTCAGGGCATGGCCGCCGAACTCGCGGGCCAGCTGGGTGGCGCGCTCCAGCGTGCGGTTGGCGACGAGGATGTCGGCGCAGCCGTTGGCGTGCAGGTGGCGTGCGGCCAGCTCGGCCATCTCGCCGGCACCGATCAGCATCACGGTCTTGCCGGTCAGATCGCCGAAGATGCGCTTGGCCAGCTCCACGGCACAGGACGAGATGTTGACGGACTGCCTGCCGATATCGGTCTCGCTGCGGGCGCGTTTGGCGGCGGAGAAGGTGAACTGGTAGAGGCGGTGCAGGATGTGGCCGGCGGTGCCGTTCTCCAGCGCGTGCTCGTAGGCGGCCTTGGTCTGGCCCAGGATCTGCGGCTCGCCAAGCACCAGGGAATCGAGTCCGGAGGCGACGGAGAACAGATGCAGCACCGCTTCGTTGGTCGTCAGCGAGTACAGGTGCTCGACGACGGACTCGATGTCCATGCCGGCCTTGTGGGCGAACCACTCGTGGGCCGAGGCGATGGCCGCATCCGGATCGTGGGTGACCATCGTGATCTCGACACGGTTGCAGGTCGACAGCAGCGACACCTCGCGCACGGCCGGACGGTTCACCAATTGCTGCAGGCAGGTACCGACCTGGTCTTCACCGACGGCGAGGCGTTCGCGCAATTCGACCGGCGCGGTCTTGTGGTTCAGGCCGACATGGCAAATTCGCATGACGACAGGCTACCGCTTGGCCGAACGGAGGTACAGAGGGGTATCGTCGAACAGCCGCAACGGCACGGGCAACAGGCGGTCGGCGTGGTTGCGGACATAGGCGTGCAGGTCCAGGCGCCCCTTGGTATCCAGTGCCACCAGCAGGTGAATCGGCGAGGCCTGAGGGGCGAGCTCCCGGATCGCGCCGGAAAGCTGCTCCAGCCTGCGCATGGCCGCTTCATCCGGTTCGTGGCTGTCGATGCGCGAGTGGAACCAGCCGATGATGCCCAGGCCGTGCTGGCGGGCCGTGTCGGCGGCATCGCGGAAATCGCCGGCATGCGGCCGCCCTGGCCCATCTTCGGGATGCGGGACGAGCGCCATGGCCGCCCCGACGCTGCGGCCATGGCCGGCCAGCAGACCGGCGCAGGGCTGCGGCGCGGCGGTCAGGGCGCAGTGCATGATCTCCTGCGCGGCATGGCGGGAAACGACAACCTCGCTCATTTGCGACATCGGTGAAGCATGGAAGGTGAACGGGCGATGGTCAAATATCGATTTTTGTGACGGAAATTACTTTTTTTGTTGACACCTTGGGCAATTGTCCCTAGCAAAACGCTGGAATTACAGTGGTCGAGGGAGTGTGTGAAGCAGTATTCCTTACTTTTTGTGCCGGATGAAGGGCGGACCGTCAGTTGGCGGCTGTCTTCGCGCGTGCTGGCATCCATGGCCTTTTTCGCCGTGGCCATGACGGGTTTCGGCAGCTTCGGCATCTATGCCGTGACGCAGAAACTGGAGCAGCAACAAGTGCTGCAGCAGACCGAACAGGCGTTCCACCTGGCCCGCGGCCAGGAGGAGAAGCAGATGGCGGATCTGCGCACGCGGCTGGCCGCCGAGGTCAAGAAGAACGGCGTGTTCGCGCGCAACATCGGCCAGATCGAGGCGCGGCTGTCCCGCCTGGATTCGCTCGGCCAGCGCCTGGTCGAAGTGGCCTCCCTGAACAAGAACGAATTCGACTTCGGCGTGAAGCCCGCCTTCGGCGGCCCGCGTCAGGTCGTCGACGACGCCCGCGCCCGTTCGGCGCTGGATATCGGCAAGAATCTGCAGTCGATGGACGTGCAGATGTCACGTCTGGACACCCAGCTGGCCGCCATCGATTACCTGTTGCAGGGCAAGCAGGAGGAGGTCGCGGCGCGTCCGCACGCCTGGCCCACCGAGGGCGGCTGGCTGAGCTCTCCCTACGGGCTGCGCTCCGATCCGTTCACCGGCGAGCCGGAGATGCATCGCGGCGTGGATATCGCCAACCGCTTCGGGGCGCCGGTGCTGGCTGCCGGCCGCGGTATCGTCGTCTTTGCCGGCAAGACGCCGGATTTCGGCAACATGATCATGATCGATCACGGCTTCGGCTATAAGACGCGCTACGGTCACATGTCGGCCCTGCTGGTCAAGGTCGGCGACATGGTGCAGGCCAACCAGGAGATCGGCCGCGTCGGGTCGTCCGGCCGTTCGACCGGGCCGCACCTGCATTTCGAGGTGTACCGCTACGGCATGCACCTGGATCCGGCCAGCTTCCTGCCGCCGCGCCACGGCTGATTCCGATTTGACCATGCAAAGGCCCGCGGTAAACCGCGGGCCTTTTTCTTTGCGATTGATTCCTCGCTAGCAGGCTGCCGAGACCAGTGTTCGACATCGGAGAAGAGCGGCAGCGCCGCGACCGATGCTGAACATGCAGGATCGGGGACCCGTAGGGAGCAAGCGGCGTTGTCCCGCCGCGCGATAGCTCCTTATCAAGACAATCGGGGTGCCCTTCTTTGGTCCTTTCTTGGGCACGCAAGAAAGGACATAAAACGTTTTTCCCCCACAGGCTTCTGGAGATAAGCGCCGGTCCGCGCCGCATGGCGACCAAAATGCCGCTCTTTGTTCTTTCTTGCTCAGCCAAGAAAGAACCAAAGAAGGCTGCCCGCGAGGCCGGCGCGTCCCCCGCCTGGCCTGGCCACGAACGGGCGCAACATATTGCGCTGATCCGTTCGCCAGCCCCGCCCATGCGGCGCCCCGGCAAGCGGGGTTGGAAGCTCTCGGATTTGCCTAAGGAGCTATTGGGTGTTGTCGGCGGCGCGGGCGGCGGCGATGGCCGCCATGTTGACGATGTCGTCGACCGAGGCGCCGGTCTGCAGCACATGCACCTGCTGCGGCAGGCCGAGCAGGATCGGGCCGATGGCCGTGCCCTTGCCCAGCTCGCGCAGCAGCTTGTAGGCGATGTTGCCGGCCTGCATGGTCGGGAAGATCAGCACGTTGGCCGACTCCTTGAGTTTGCTGAACGGGTATTGCGCCAGGATGGCGTCGTTGACCGCGGTATCGGCCTGCATCTCGCCGTCGACCACCAGCTCCGGATGGCGCTCGTGCAGCAGGCGCGTGGCCTCGGCCACCTTCTGCGGTTCCGGATGGTCGACGCTGCCGAAGTTCGAGAAGGACAGCATCGCCACGCGGGCCTCGGTGCCGAGCGACCTGGCCGTCTCGGCCGCCAGCTGGGCCAGTTCCGCCAGCTGCTCCGGGTCCATGTCGACGTTGACGGTGCAGTCGGCCAGGAAGTAGGCCCCCTTGTCCATGATCATCACGTACATGCCGAACACATGGTGATGCTCGCCGCTATTGGTGTGGCCGAGCACGCGCAGCACCGGGCGCAGCACGTTCGGGTAATGGGCGGTGCGTCCGGACATCATGCCGTCGGCGAAGCCCTGGCGTACCAGCATGGCGCCGAGCACGTTGCGGTCGGTGCGTAGCAGTTGCGCCGCCTCGTGGCGCAGGATGCCGCGGCGGTTGCGGTCGAAATAATAGGCATCGGCGAGGCTGTCGAAGCGCGCGCTTTGCCCGTCCGGATCGATGATCTCGATGCCGGCCAGGTCCAGCCGCAGCTCCTTCGCAAGCGCCTGGATCTGTTTCGGATCGCCGATCAGCATCGGCTTGGCGATCCCCTGTTCGTGCATGACGACGGCGGCCCGGATCACGGTCGGATCGTCCCCCTCGGGCAGGGCCAGGCGCAGTGGGTGGTTGCGGGCCTTGTCGTGGATCCAGCGCATGAACAGCCGCGAGCGGTCGATGCGCCCGGCCAGCTGGTGCGCATAGGCCTCGATGTCCTTGATCGGCTTGCGTGCCACGCCGGTGTCGGTGGCGGCCTTGGCCACGGCGGCCGGCACCGTCTCGATCAGGCGCGGGTCGAAGGGCTTGGGCAGGATGTATTCCGGGCCGAAGCGCAGGCGCGTGCCGCCGTAGGCCTTGCTGACCGAGTCCGGCACGTCCTGGCGCGCCAGATCGGCGAGCGCGCGTACGGCCGCCATCTTCATCGCCTCATTGAACACGGTGGCCCCGGCATCCAGGGCGCCGCGGAACAGGAACGGGAATCCCAGCACGTTGTTGACCTGGTTCGGGTGGTCGGAGCGGCCGGTGGCCATGATCAGGTCCCGGCGGGTGGCCATGGCGACGTTGTAGTCGATCTCCGGCGTCGGGTTGGCCATCGCGAACACGATCGGCCTGTCGGCCATCGAGCGCAGCATCTCAGGGCTGACCATGTTGCCCTGCGACAGCCCGACGAACACGTCGGCGCCGCGCATGGCCTCCTCCAGCGTGCGCTCCGGGCGCTCGGTGGCGAAATAGGCCTTGTGCGGGGGCAGGTCCTGCTGGCCCTTGTGGATGACCCCCGAACGGTCCAGGAACAGGATGTTCTCGTGCTTCGCACCCAGCTCCTCGATCAGCTTCATGCAGGCGAAGCCGGCCGCGCCCGCGCCCAGGCAGACGATGGTGACGTCCTCGATGTTCTTCTGCTGCAGGATCAGCGCATTCAACAGGCCGGCGGCGGTGATCACGGCGGTGCCGTGCTGGTCGTCGTGCAGCACCGGGATGTTGACCCGCTTCTTCAGCTCCTCCTCGATGATGAAGCATTCCGGGGCCTTGATGTCCTCGAGGTTGATGCCGCCGAAGGTCGGTTCCAGCCGCGCCACCGTCTCGACGAAGGCCATCGGGTCGGTTTCGGCGATCTCCAGGTCGAACACGTCGATGTCGGCGAAGCGCTTGAACAGCACGCCCTTGCCTTCCATGACCGGCTTGCTGGCCAGGGGGCCGATGTTGCCCAGGCCCAGCACCGCGGTGCCGTTGGAGATCACGGCCACGAGGTTGGCGCGCGCCGTGTATTCGTCGGCCAGCTCCGGATTGGCGGCGATGGCCAGGCAGGGCTCGGCCACACCCGGCGAATAGGCCAGCGACAGGTCCCGCTGCGTCACGCACGGCTTGGTCGGCTGCACGCTGATCTTCCCCGGTCGCGGGGAACGATGGTAGTCGAGGGCCTCTTCGCGCTGCGAATCCTTGGACATGGACGCTCCTTGATCTTTACAAATACGAGGGACGTCGCATGCTACACAAAACCATGATTGGCGATAGATAGCTCACTAGGGGGGCGCGATGAAGATCGGCGTGGCCGGTGCCGGCGCTGTCGGCTGCCATTATGCGAGCAAGCTCAGCCAGGCCGGCATCCCTGTGGCGCTGCTGGCCCGCGGCGCGCATTTGAAGGCACTACAGGCGCACGGCCTGAGGCACGAGTCGATGGGCAAGGAAACGGTGGTGCTCATGCCGGCCAGCAGTGAGGCGTCCATCCTGGCGGACTGCGACGTGGTGCTGATCGGCGCCAAGAACACGGTGCTGCCCGAGATCCTGGCCCAGATCGCGCCGCATCTGGCAAGCGGGGCGCTGGTGGTGACGCTGCAGAACGGCGTGCGTGCGCCGGACGTCGCCCGGAAGGCGTTGCCCGGCCATCCGGTGGCCGCCGGCTCCGCCTTCATCGGTGTGCGCATCGAGCATCCCGGCCACATCATCCATTCCGCCGCCGGCCATATCCGTTTCGCCCCCTGGTCGCCCGATGCCACCGCCCCGCTGGCGGCGCTGGTCGAGGCCTTCGAGCGCGCCGGCGTCGATGCCGCGATCGAACCCGATGCCCGCACCATGCTGTGGACCAAGATGCTGTGGAACTGCGGCTTCAACGCCATCACGGCCCTGACCCGGCGCTATGCGCGGGACATCGCCGCCGACGCCGATATCGCAAGGTGGGTCGAGGCGGCGATGCTGGAGGCGGTGGCTGTGGCCCGGGCCGAGAGGGTGGCGCTTGCCGATAATGTGGTGGAGAGGATCCTGCGCTCCAGCCGTAGCGCCGGCGAGGTCAAGACCAGTATGTGGCAGGATATCGAGCACGGGCATCCGACCGAGATCGCCGACATGAACGGCCAGGTCGCCGAACTCGCCGAGCACCACGGCCTGGCCGCCCCCGTCAATGCCCTGCTGGCCAGCCTGATCCGCGCCGCCGAGGGCGGATTCGGCCACTGAGCCGCCAGTGTCCCGCCATTGCCTCGAGATTGACCGCATCGCCCTCGTTTGCTAGAAAGCGCGCCCTCCACTGGGTGCCCGAATTAGCGGGCACGGCTTCGGGAATGGGCGATTAGCTCAGCGGGAGAGCACTGCCTTCACACGGCAGGGGTCGCAGGTTCGAACCCTGCATCGCCCACCATTTCCTTTCTGTCCATGTCGCATAATTTGTCATCGCCGTCCGCGGCACTTAGTCTGATCCCATGAAGCTGTCCAAGCCGAGCATGGCCAGACTGGGCCGAGCCGTCATCGCAGCCTTCGCCGCCCAGGTCGTGGCCGGGGCCATGTGCCTGATGCCTGCGGTCGCCATGGCGGCACCCCAGGCGTCCGCTTCGTCGGCGATGCCGGCCTGCACCATGGACCATGGCGCTTCTCCAACGCATGCGCGGCATGCCTGCCCGCATTGCGACGCCCCGGACAGTATCACGCCCTCACACATCGGCTTCGCGCACCCGCCGGCGATGGCATTCGTGGCGGTTGTCGCGCCGTCGCCGTCGGTGGCCGAAACGCGCGTGGGCTTCTTCGTGCGGCCGATCCCCACGGGACCGCCGCGCAGCGCCTCGCTTCTCCTGACACAGACAAAGCGCCTCCGTATCTGATCGGGCGCCGGCTTGCCCGGTCGTTCCGATCCCATACGTACGGAGAAAACAATGAAAACCCTGAGCCTGGTTCTAGGCCTGCTGGCGCTGCCAGCAGTGCAGGCGGCTGCCGCCGAATTCAATCTCAGTATCGACCGTAAGACGATGCACATCACCGGCCGCTCCGCGGACGGTATCGCCATCAACGGCTCGATTCCCGGCCCATTGCTGCGCATGAAGCAGGGCGAGGAGGTTGTGATCCATGTGACCAATCACCTGGATGTCGACACCTCGCTGCACTGGCATGGCCTGATCATCCCATCCGATATGGATGGCGTTCCCGGTCTGAGTTTCGACGGCATCAAGCCCGGCGAGACCTTTACCTATCGCTTCACGCCGCACCAGTCCGGTACCTACTGGTATCACAGCCATTCCGGCCTGCAGGAGCAGGCCGGCGCCTACGGCCCGATCATCATCGAGCCGGACCGGCCCGATCCGGTGCATGCTGACCGCGAGTATATCGTGATGCTCTCCGACTGGACCGACGAGAAGCCGGAGACGGTGCTCAGGCACCTGAAGTCGCAGTCGGATTACTACAAGAAGCCCAGGCGCACGCTCGCCGGGT
>Ga0307440_1000151_pt1 | contig 31187 bp, 33 predicted proteins | sample SalMarWE160410MG_FD_202150 | JGI IMG/M metagenome (GOLD analysis project Ga0307440, IMG submission 202150) | Salt marsh sediment microbial communities from the Plum Island Ecosystem LTER, Massachusetts, United States - WE1604-10 | ecosystem: Environmental > Aquatic > Marine > Intertidal zone >...
CACCCAAGCCGATGCCTCGGGGACAATAACCGGGAATTTCACGGCAGCAGAATACGCCCTCTCGGTAATTTATTCCAGAACGATAGACTCCCTATTTAACATAGGTGTTAATCTCAAGCCTGTTCTGTCACACCTCGAACGATACACTTCGGCAGGTTTTGCAATAGACATAGGAGCAGAATGGCATAACACTTCGGGTCTTTTCTCAGCAGGCCTTGTGATCCGGAACCTGGGATACCAGTTAACGAGATATGCAGGGGAACCCAGGGAAAACCTCCCCTTCGAGATACAGGCAGGAATTACGCAGGCACTGGCCCATGCACCTTTTCGGTTTTCACTCACCCTGAGACACCTGGAAAAGTATGACCTTACCTATACATATACCGATCCTTCCGGCACGATAACAACATCATCAGGCTCTTCAGGCTTTTCCGAAAACCTTTTGAGACATGCCGTGCTGGGGATTGAGCTGACACCCGGCAAGAATTTTTACCTGGGCGCCGGTTATAATTACCAGCGGCGCAGAGAATTATCTATCGACTCTAAAACTTCTACAGTGGGGCTTTCATGGGGATTTGGTGTTAATACCTCAATTATGGATATTGAATTCGGGCGGGCAACATATCACCTGGCCGGATCATCCACGCATGTATCGGTAATACTTCGCCTTAATAATATTTATAAAAAGACCAGGGTCTGAAACAAACCTCAAAAGTATTTGTATTATAGTCTATGAACAGGAAATTTATTATAGCCATCGACGGGTATTCATCATGCGGAAAAAGTACTTTTGCAGAATCCATTGCAAAAGAACTGGGATATAAATATATAGACAGCGGAGCCATGTACAGGGCGGTTACCCTTTATTGCCTCAGGAACGGATTCATTAAGGACGACCGTCTTGATACTCTGGCGTTAAATAATATACTGCCGGATATACATATTGACTTTGTCTATAATACTGTCCTGAACGAGTATGAGACATTACTAAATTCGGAAAATGTGGAGGAAGAGATCCGTGAGATGGAAGTCACATCTCATGTTAGCAGTGTAAGCCAGGTACACGAGGTAAGGGAAAGGATGGTTGAATTACAGAGACAGATAGGTGAAGCAAGGGGAATAGTTATGGATGGTCGCGACATTGGCACGGTCGTTTTTCCTGCTGCAGATATTAAGATCTTTATGACAGCCTCCGTTGATATAAGAGCCCGGCGAAGGTACGACGAGCTAAGGGCAAAAGGTATTGAAGTGAATTATGAAGAGATCAAGAGCAACATCATAGCCCGGGATATTGCTGATGAAAACAGGGATATAAGTCCTCTGAGAAAAGCCGACGATGCTATTGTCCTTGATAACAGCAGGATGACTGTGCAGGAACAAATGCAGTGGATCAACAATATCATTGAAAAGAAAGGACATGACAGTTGAAATTGACAGCCAGTCGGGCTTCTGTTTTGGCGTACAAAATGCTGTGGAGATTGCAGAAAAAGCACTCAGGAACGGGGAAAAAGTATTTTCACTCGGACCAATCGTACATAATGACAAGGAAGTGGAAAGGCTCTCTTCCTTGGGTCTTGTCTCCATCGACCATGAAGAGTTCAGAAAGCTGAGAGACTGCAAAGTACTCATCAGGGCCCATGGGGAGCCACCGGAGACCTATGAAACAGCCTGGAACAATAATATTACCATCATAGAAGCCACATGTCCTATAGTAAGAAGACTACAGTCAAAAATCAGGACTTCGTGGCTCTCAACAAAAGAAGGCAAAGGACAGGTGGTGATCTTTGGGAAAGCAGGTCATGCAGAAGTGGTAGGCCTCCAGGGACAGATCAATAATGAAGGTATCCTTGTTTCAGGACCTGATGATCTTGACAGGGTTGATGTCACATTACCGGTTCACCTTTTCTCCCAGACAACGATGAGCGTCAGGGAATATAACAGGCTTGTTGAAATACTACGCTTCAGAATAAAGGATAAAGGGATATCCGACCCCGACAAATTACTTACCGTGCACAGAACTATCTGCGGCCAGGTCTCAAACAGGGAGCCTCACCTTAAAGTGTTTGCGAAAAAACATGACACAATAGTATTTGTCAGCGGAAAAGAAAGTTCAAATGGCCGTATGCTTTATACTGTATGCAAGGAAGTAAATCCGGACACTCATTTCGTATCTTCACCCGAAGAGATTGAACCCTCATGGTTTAAAAACAAGCATTCAGCAGGTATTTGCGGAGCCACATCAACACCAAAATGGCTCATAGAAAAAATCAGAGATATTGTTTCAAGCATTTGAATGTTTGAACATTGAGGTTCTTGCACGCCAAAATAATTATTTTACCTTTGTAACATTCATCAAAACAGTATTGTTTCTATTGATATTAGCCATTAAATGGTTGAACCAGCAGAATTAACGTCTTATAGAAACCAACACAAATGTCACAGTCAAAAGTCTATTTCACCAACCTTCGATCCAAACCATCACAGAACCTGTTAAAAAAACTGGAGAATCTGGTAATAAAAGCAGGTATTGATAAAATAGATTTCAGCAAAAAAATAACAGCTGTTAAAATTCATTTCGGGGAACCCGGCAATTTGGCATATATAAGACCCAACTATGCAGCAAAGATCGTTAAAATGTTGAAACAGAAGGAGGCTGTTCCTTTTCTTACTGATTGTAATACACTATACTACGGAAAGCGTTCCAATGCCCCTACACATATAGAAGCCGCTTTTGAGAATGGCTTTAATCCGATGGCTGTTGACTGTCCGGTTATAATTGGAGATGGCATTAAGGGAACAGAATACAGGGAAGTAGCACTGAACACTGAGTATTGTCAGTCTGCAAAGATCGGCAGTGCAATTGCTGATGCCGATATAATTGTGTCACTTAACCATTTTAAAGGTCACGAGGTAACCGGTTTTGGAGGTGCACTGAAGAACCTGGGTATGGGGTGTGCCTCAGTAGGTGGTAAACTCTTCCTGCACTCAGGCGGATCACCTGAGATTTATGAAGCTAACTGTACGGGTTGCAGGATATGCGAAAAATACTGTGCTTATGATGCGGTAACGGTTGGTCCTGATAAAATAGCCCGAATAGATTATGAAAAATGCGTTGGCTGCGGACAGTGTGTAGCGGTTTGCCAGTATGACTCTTCAAGGGTTGTCTGGCAGAATTCTTCTGAGACAGTCAACAGGAGGATTGCCGAATATAGCCTGGCTGTGGTTAAGGACAAACCCTCTTTTCACGTTAATTTTATTATGAACGTATCACCCGATTGCGATTGCTGGGGCTTCAACGATTACCCGCTCGTTCCTGATATAGGTATTGCAGCATCGTACGACCCGGTAGCCCTCGATATGGCAAGTGCCGATCTTGTCAAAACAGCGCCGGCGCTGGCAGGAAGCAGGATATGTGAAGATCACTCATTTGGTGATATGCACGGAGAAGACAAGTTCAGATCTGCTCATCCTGACACACACTGGCATGCCGCCCTCGAACATGCAGAGAAGATCGGGCTGGGAAACATCGGATACGAATTAATAACTGTTTAATATTCAGTATAATTTTCTGTTGGTTAAAATGACTTTGCTGCTCATTTAATTTTTATATTTGAGTGTTATCAATATAACACTGAAGACTCATGAATACCAAGGTCAGGACAGCGCGTCTTTCAATAATCTCAAATACACTGCTCATCACCATGAAACTGGTGGTTGGCCTTATCAGCGGATCTGTAAGTATAATATCAGAGGCTATACATTCTTCTATGGACCTGGTGGCTGCTGTCATTGCATTTATCTCGGTACGCATGTCAGATAACCCACCAGATTCCCGACATCCTTATGGCCATGGTAAGATTGAGAATATATCCGGAGTAATTGAAGCCCTTCTCATCTTTGTTGCTGCCATATGGATCATAATAGAAGCTGTGAAAAAACTGACTGGTGAGCATACCGGACTTGAATCAATCCTGCTTGGATCGCTAGTTATGTTCGCTTCAGCCGTTATTAATGCTTTTGTGTCTTCCAGGTTATACAAAGTTGCCCGGCAGACTAATTCAGTAGCCCTCGAGGCTGATGCCCTTCACCTAAAGACCGATGTTTATACATCACTGGGTGTTGCAGCCGGACTGGGTCTGATCATCATAACAGGGATAGAATGGCTCGATCCCGTTATTGCTATATTAGTAGCTCTTTTCATCATATCCGAAGCTTTTCAGCTTCTTAAAAAGGCCTTTACTCCCCTGCTTGATACGGCATGGGGTGAAAATGAGATTTATGAACTTGAAAATACCTTGAAACGCCTCGGGGTTAATTACCATGATCTGAGGACCCGGGTGGCTGGTAATTACAGGTTCATCGATGTGCATATGGAAATTCCTGAAAACGAGTCAGTAGGCGATGCTCATAAATACTGTGACATGATAGAGAAGGAACTGACAAATATTTACGATAACCTGACAGTCAATATTCATGTTGAACCCGAAAACTAATCAATGTTCCTGACTTTTTTAACCTGTCTTTGCAGTTCTGCCAGTTTGGCCTCTTCCCTCTCCCTGATTAAGGGAATAAGCTCTTCTCCCGCCAGTTTGAATCTTTCAGGTTCTTCAGGATTATTAAGATACACCTTTGTTCCCGGAGTCAGTCCTTTTTCTATAACTACAAATTTATCATTAGCCTTACCAAGCAGGACAATCTGTTTCTTCCTGCGTTTGGTATAAACAAAAGGTATGCTGTCGAGACCGGCCTGAACACATTCTGTGGGAATATATATTGCATCAGGAATGACACTCATGACAATCTTGTTACCGGTAGTCATCGAAGGTCTTAACGCCGGGTCTGACTTGTCAAGCTTTATAAGTACCTCAAACATTTTATCATTTGAGTTGGGAAGTATTTCCCCGATATTGGCTATCGATAAAACTGATCCAGTAAATTGCTTGTCGGGAATAGCATCAATTGTTATATATACCTTTTGTCCTGGTTTGACCTTGTTCTCATCAACTTCACTGACATACGTCTTTGAAACAAGAGACGACAGATCAGGCAGGGTGGCAACAGTACGGTCAAAGAAGTTTATTGATGATCCTGTTTTTCTCTTCGAGCCATTCCATTCTTTTTTATATATGACCATACCGGGAGAGGGAGCTGTTATAGTAAATCCGTCAAGCAGATCCTTTAAATCCTGTGCCCTTCTTTCAATCCTGGAGATCTGAAGCTTCTGGTTTGAAATATCTGTTCTGTTCTGGGCAAGTGTAAGCTGATAACTCCTTTTATCCTGTTCCAGCACACGCTTTGCCTTTTCAAGGTTAATCTCCGCCTGTCTTATTATCGGCGGTGATTCGTATTTTGAGTTATGGAGTGTCATGGCAGCTTCTGAAACCGTGTACTCCTGGTTCCTGATAACATCCCGCTGGGAATTCTGCACAACAGCCGTATCAAGCTTTTTCATATCCAGGTTTGTATGCAGGGTCTTTAGCTGTTCGACCTGGTCTTTATAGCTGTTATCAAGCTCTGTCTTGTCAAGTGTTGCTATGTAATCTCCTTTCTTAACAATAGTACCTTCCGGAACGAGATCCGTTATCTTTATACTTCTTGCTCTAACAAAACGTCTCCTGGCAAAATTAGGTCCGTTGATATCAACGGACTTTTCTGCTTCCAATTCACCTGTTGCAGAAAGTGATATTTCAAATTCACCCTCCTTAACCACAGCAAACTGATCAGGAGAGTTTCGCTTTGATGCTATCTTATTGAAAACAAATAACAGTATAAAGGCTAAACCAATTCCAATACCCGTAAAAATCAGTGTCCTTTTCATCTTCTTCTCCTATAGTATCAAATAAAATTGTTCTAAATCCAGTAAAACCTCAAAAGTAGGACTTTAGGCCGGTTATTAAAAGCATTTAACAACTATTAACATGACGTTAACGATAAGTTTATTACGAGGAAGGCACTTTTTGCACTTTTTTAAAATTATTCAGGACGGCGATCTGTTGACGGGATGTTCTGTGTTGATGTTGAATATTATATTCTTTTGCCCGTTTGATATGGGATGAATATTGTACCTTTAATTCAGATTTATAAATCTTTTGAAATTCAAAAAACAAATTAATATGTCATTAACGGAAAAAATAGCCAGCGACCTGATTGCTGCAATGAAGTCAAAGGATAAGGTAGCTCTGGATGCGATCAGGGCCGCAAAAACTGCTTTCATTCTGGCAAGGTCGGAAAAAGGAGCTGACACTATTCTCAGCGGAGAGGAAGAGCTGAAGATAATGCAAAAGCTTGTTAAACAACGCCGCGAATCAGCAGCTATATACAAGGAACAGAATCGCCCCGATCTGTATGAGAAAGAGATCCAGGAAGCCGATATTCTTGAGAAGTACCTGCCGGCTAAAATGAGTACCGAAGAACTTACCGGAAACCTCCAGGAAATTATAGCAAGAACAGGGGCGACATCGCTTGCCGATATGGGTAAAATAATGAGTATTGCCACCAAAGAACTTGCAGGAAGGGCTGAAGGAAGAGAGATATCAGCCCTGGTAAAAGAGTTACTTGGCTGACAGCTTATTATTTTATAAGCACTTTAAAAACAGGCCTTTTTAAAGCAGAATCAAAGAGCATATCACAATTCAGAATTTTTTTGGTACAACTTTTGTATTTATCATTACGAACACGTTCCTTTAAAAACAAACGTTATGAAAAAGTTAATGACCATCTCACTTTTTGCAGCGCTTCTTACCACAGGTACTGCGCTCAAAGCACAGCAGGAACCGAAGGAATATCTCGGGCTCCCCGGCGACAACCTTAACCTGTACGCGGTAATGCAGCTGTTTCAGGAATCAAAGACACTTGAGGACTTTGAAAGAGACCTGAATAATCCGGAATCAAATATCAACAACCTCGATCTCAATGAAGATAATATGGTTGACTATCTGACTGTTGTTGATAATGTCGACAATAATGTACATAACATTGTCATTCAGGATCAGTTAGGACCCAAAGAGATCCAGGATGTTGCAGTATTTACTGTTCAGCGCTTCAGCGACGGACAAGTTCAGATACAACTTACAGGCGACGAAGCCCTTTACGGAAAGAACTATATCATAGAACCGATATTTGACAGTAACGGTACACCAAACCCCGGATATATGGGCAATACTACCGTGGTTAACGGCAGAACGGTGACCGTGGTTACCACAACCCCGGTACAGATAGCTGCCTGGCCTGTCATAAGGTTCATCTTCAGTCCAAGGTACGTGGTGTGGCATTCATCCTGGCGCTGGGGCTATTATCCTGGCTGGTGGCATCCATGGAAGCCGTTTTACTGGGATTATTATTACGGGTACCATCATAACCTGTACAACCACTATTACAGGTATTACAGGAGATGGGACACACACAGGTATTCTCACTGGCACGATTCCTACTACTCATCGCACTATAGATACTCTCCTGCAGTACACAAAAGAATTAAGTCAGGAGCCTACAGGAAAACTTATTCTCATCCTGACCAGAGAAAAGTAGGCGCCGAAGCTTACAGGAAAACCTATAATGCTCAGAACAGGAGAACTAATGTAGGTACAAATTTTAACCGGACAAACAGAAGGATAGAGAATAGCAACACACACCAGGGGAAACCGGCAGTATCAACAACCAGGACAACTGTTACACGAAGAACAACTACAGGAGTCACTAATACAAGGAAGAATTACTCAAACTCAAACCGGAATAACAACGCTAATAACACCCGTACAGAAAAGCAGGTTACCCCGCGGAGAAATGTTAACCGTACCACGGTGACACGACAAACAACGACAAAGCAGGTAAAGAGCAACGGCTCACGCTCAGTATCAAGAAGGTCTGCTGGAATAAGCAACTCTTCACGTAAGAGTAACCAGAGTAAGGCTTCAAAGCTTTCAAAGGCTCCGAAGGAAAGAAAGAAAACTTCATCAGCAGGTAAAAAATCTGATAAAAGTAAAGCACCACGCAGAAAGTAAAAGGTTAATTAACTTATATCACGGTATAAGATCAACGGGAGTCGCATAGAGAGTTATTCTTCAAGCGGCTCCCGTTCCATTTAAATTCACCTGTCTGTGCCCCGATAGGTTTATGGTATCAAAGAGACGATAATAATCATTCCTGCCTATTCCGTTCACGGTGATTCGTATATAAACATGCTGGATTATTATTGCAGAAATTGTACCTTTGAAAACAGACAACTATGGAACCCGCATCCTGTAATATAGCGACAAAAAAGAGAACATGGGAGTTACATATGACCAATAAAATCAAAATTTATTACACATGAAATTCAAGATCATCACAGTTATCATTCTCCTGATACTCCTGGTTGTCTTTGCACTTCAGAATGCAGAGACAGTGCAGGTGGAACTCTGGTTCTGGTCAGTAAAAATACCCGGTGTGCTGTTAATACTTGTGTCTGTCTCAGCCGGCATAATTGTAGGAATGATATCCTTAAGCATCGGATCCAGGAGATCACGGAAGGGAAAGGAGACTGAACCGGAAAAGAATGATAAAAAAGACTCTGCCGTAAACAACTTCTTTGAATAGATGGTTATCAGTGATGATATGACCATTGTTTCAATACATATATCTTGTCTGTGGTATATTAAAACTTCATTAATATGAAGATGGAATTTCTGAAAAAGTTGGATATCTCGGGACTTATACCCAGGATGGGCCAGACATCTTCTGCTCCCGGATCTGTTAAGTATGTTGGTGTCGACAGAGTAACTCCTGTTAAATTACATGTTATAGACTATAATGAGAACTCACTGACAGAGAAGGATCCATCTGAAATATCGGAATGTATGCCGGTAAAAGAAGAAGGCGAGATAAAATGGCTTAACATATCGGGGGTACATGATGAGACTATTATTCACGATGTAGGTGAAAGATTTGGCATACATCCGCTGGTCATGGAAGATATTGCCAATACTACCCAACGACCAAAGGTTGAAGATCATGATGATTATATTTTTCTTGTTGTAAAAATGGCCTATCTGAGACCTGAAGACGGTGAACTGCAGGTTGAACAGGTAAGCCTGCTCATAGGTAAAAACTATGTTATTTCATTGCAGGAAAAAGAAGGTGATATACTGGACAGCCTCAGGGAGCGTCTTCGGAATAACAAGGGGAGATTGAGGAAGATGGGTTCTGACTACCTTATGTACGGTATCCTGGACACTATCGTTGATAATTATTTCTCTGTTATAGAGAGTATAGGGGAACAGATGGAAGACACGGAAGAACAGCTGCTTCAATCAGCCAGCCAGGAAACCCTTAACAGTATCTATCAGCTTAAAAGGGAACTGATGTTCCTTCATAAATCGATATGGCCCATGCGTGAGGTCATAAATTCGTTACAGAGGGATGACTTTGAGCTTATAGATAAAACTACATTCCTTTACCTCAGGGATGTTTATGATCATGCAATACAGGTTGCCGAGACCCTGGAAATATTCCGTGAAATGTCATCAGGAATGCTCGATCTTTACCTGTCAACTGTCAGTAACAGGCTTAATGAAGTTATGAAGGTGCTGACAATTTTTGCTGCAATATTCATACCACTGACCTTTATAGCAGGGATATACGGTATGAATTTTAAGTTCATGCCTGAACTGGAATGGAGATATGGTTATGCAATCTGGTGGGCTGTGATAATACTGGTCACTTTTGGCATGTTCATCTACTTTAAGAGGAAAAGGTGGCTATGATCTGCCATCATTTGAAAAACTGACTTTATGGAACATATAGGAAGGATACTTATCATTACAGGTATCATAATTGTTGTTGCCGGCCTCATACTCTATTTTGCAGGAAACAGGCTTAACTGGCTGGGGCATTTGCCAGGCGACATAAATATTGTAAAGGGCAATGTAAGGATCTTTATACCTATCACCACTATGCTTCTCCTCAGTGCTGTCTTATCCCTTATTCTGTTTATAATAAGAAAGATATTTTAACACAAAGACCCTGTTTGTTGATTTTTTAATTATTTTCGCCCTCTGTCTGTTGTTTTGTTTAAATAACCGCCAGCTAACTTTATATTATTAAGTTCCTTATATTACTGAATTAAGATCATGATCGCGAAATATTCTCTAGACAAGAAAAAAATAAAAGTTCTTCTGCTGGAAGGTATCCATGAAAATGCTGTGAAACATTTTAACGAAAACGGCTATAGCAATGTTGAATATCATAAGGGTTCTTTATCAGGGACAGAACTGGAAGAGAAGCTTAAGAAAACGCACATAATCGGTATCAGGAGCCGTACTGCACTTAGAGAAGATTTACTGAAGAAGGCCCCTAAGCTTTTTGCTGTAGGGTGCTTCAGCATAGGTACCAACCAGGTTGATCTTCTTGATGCCGAAATGATGGGTATACCTGTCTTTAATGCTCCATTTTCCAATACCAGGTCGGTAGCAGAGCTTGTTATTGCTGAATGCATTATGCTGATGAGAGGTATACCTGAGCGCAATGCTCTGGCTCACAATAAAGTATGGCTTAAAGCTATCAATAACTCTGTAGAGATCAGGGGCAAGAACATGGGTATAATAGGTTACGGGCATATCGGTTCACAGGTATCCATTCTTGCTGAAGCAATGGGAATGAACGTATTTTATTACGACATAGAAAAAAAGCTTAACCTGGGTAATGCCAAACCAGTGCCGTCACTTAATGATCTGCTGATGATATCAGACACAGTTACCATACACGTTCCCTCAACAGACCTGACAAGAAACATGATCTCGACAGAACAGTTAGCCATTATGAAGAAAGGGTCATGTCTCATAAATGCATCACGTGGAGATGTTGTGGACTACAGGGCAGCAGCGGATTCGCTCAGGGCAGAACACCTGTCAGGTGTGGCAGCTGATGTCTTTCCCAAGGAACCATCCTCAAACAGCGAGCCTTTTGAAAATGTACTTCAGGAGTTTGATAATGTTATACTTACCCCGCATATAGGGGGAAGCACTCAGGAGGCACAGGCCAATATAGGTCTTGAAGTTGCAGAAAAGCTTGTCAGGTACAGCGATACGGGTTCAACTCTGGGAGCTGTCAATTTTGTTGAAATATCGCTGCAACCAAATAACTCCAAGCAGCGGTTCCTGCATATTCATGCCAATGTCCCGGGTGTTTTGCGTGAAATAAACAATTATTTCTCATCAAGGGGCATCAACATTTCTGCTGAGTATCTGCAGACTGATCCGCATATAGGATATGTTATAATTGAAACGGACAGTGACCTGGATCCTGCGGTAATTCTTCGCGACCTGAAAAAAATACCAAACACCATCAGGGTGAGAAATCTCTATTGAAATTCCTGATTATCGACTTTTTTTGACTACAACATATGCTTTTCAGAATTATATAGCTAATTTCATTGGATAATTTATCCTGATGTTGTTACCGTTTAATCCTGACCAACCATGAAAAGCAAATCATTCAAAATGACAGCCGGAAGAACTATGACTTGCAGGCATCTTCTTCTGACTTTTAGCCTGTTTTCTCTGACAGTTTTTACTTCCATTGCCCAGGGGACAAGACTTCTAAGGCAACCTTCCATCAGTGATACCCGTATAGCTTTTACATATGCAGGAGATATATGGGTTGCTCATCTTGATGGATCTGATGTTACCCGCATTACAAGTACCCAGGCAGTTGAAAGGAATCCTGAGATCTCTCCAGACGGTAAGCTTATTGCTTTCACCTCCAACCGTTCAGGTACCGATTGCATTTATGTTGTTTCCGTGGAAGGAGGCACACCCAAACGTCTTACATGGCATCCCTCTGCTTCAACTGTAAGAGGATGGACACCGGACGGATCAAGGATACTTTACGCCACATCTAGAGACTTCGCGCAGCCTTCAGTCGAACACCTCTGGCTCGTTCCTGCCAAAGGTGGCCCGTCGGTACAACTGACCTCACAATGGGGAACCAGTGGATCCTTTTCTCCTGATGGCAACAGCATAGTGATAGACAGGATTAACAGGTGGGACAAGGAATGGCGTGATTACAGGGGCGGACAGAATACTTCTCTTACAATACTCAACCTTAAGGACAATTCAGAGACTCTGATTCCCAACGAAAGAACCATCGATATCCTTCCTGTATGGAATGGAGATAGGATCTACTTCCTGTCCGACCGCGACTGGACCGTTAATATCTGGTCCTATACACCTGCTACTAAAGAACTGAAAGAAATAACTCACTATAAAGGCTCCGATATCAAGTGGCTTTCAGGTAAAAACAAGCTTGCATATGAACGCGACGGTTACCTTAATATTCTCGATCCATCAACCGGCGAATCAAAACAGCTTGAGATTAACATATCAGGAGATTTTCCGTGGGCAGAAACAAAATGGGTCGATGTCAGTGATCAGATAACAGCCGCATCTATATCACCAACGGGTAAAAGAGCCATTATGGAAGCACATGGTGATATTTTCACCATACCGGTGGAATATGGCGATGTCCGAAATATAACAGCAAGTTCGGGAGCAGCCGACCGGGCCCCGGTATGGTCACCAAAGGGTGATAAAATAGCCTGGTTCTCCGATACCGGGAACAAGGAATATGTGCTCATGATTACTTCGCAGGACGGAATGTCTAAACCGAAACAGATACCAATAGGTGTATCAAAAATGGCATGGGAACCTGTCTGGTCACCCGATGGGAAACTCATCGCCTTTGAAGATAATGATGTAAGAATAAGAGTGATAGATACTGAGAAAGAAACTATTATCACCATAGATACAGGCGGAATTAATATTGAACGTGGATCCATGGGACTAAGATGGTCGCCTGATTCCAGGTGGCTTGCCTATGCAAAAACAGGCCCCAACAATTTTCGGAGGGTGACTATTTGGTCAAAAGAAGACAAATCTGTACACCCTGTTACAAACCTCTTTGCAGACTGTTTTTCCCCGGCATGGGATCTTGACAGGAAACATCTGTATTTCCTTGCAAGTACAGAGGTGGCCCTGGGATCGGGATGGGCAAATACAAGTTCAATGAACTCAAATCCGGATTATGAATGTTATGTCATAAACCTTGACAGGAACGATCCTTCTCCATTTAAGTTACGTAGCGATGAGGAAAAGCCGGAAGAAAAGGCAGTGAAGAAAGAAGAACCTAAAAAGACTGAAAAAAAGAAAAAGGGCAGCGAAAAAGTAAATCCTGCAGATACCACAGGCAATGTACATATCGATTTTGACAACATCGACAGGAGAACTATCCCCCTTCCAATACCCGGCAGAGAATACAGGTACCTTCTTAATGGTCCAAAAGGAACAGTGTTCATCGCCGAGAATGTAACCAACAAACCCGGACTGACCCTGCAAAAATTTGATCTGAAAGAAAGGAAGCTTAAGGAGTTTACTGGCGGTGTTGGTAATGTGTCAGTCTCGGCAGATGGCAATAAGCTTCTTGTACGATCGGGAAAATCGTGGAAGGTGCTTGATGCCTCCAAACCCGGAGATGATGGTAAAACCCTGAATGTAACCCTTCAGATGAAGATCGACAGGCAGGAGGAATGGAAACAGATATTTGAAGAGGCATGGAGATATGAAAAGGATTATTTCTACGACCCGGACATGCATGGCCGAAACTGGGATTCTGTTTACACGAAATATGCTCCCCTGGTACCTTATATTAAGCACAGAACAGACCTTACCTATATTCTCGACCAGGTTAACGGAGAGCTTTCAGTCGGTCACAGCTTCGTAGGTGGAGGTGATTTCCCGGAGGTGGAAAAGGAAAAGGTGGGGTTGCTTGGTGCCGACCTGGTACCTGACAATAACAGGTGGAAAATAAAACGTATATATACTACCGAAAGCTGGAATCCCAATCTGACAAGCCCTCTTGATCAGCCAGGAATTAAAATTAAACAAGGTTATTACATTGTTGGCATAAACGGGAAGGAGCTGACGGCAGATGATGATCCATACTGCTTTCTCGATGGAACCCTCGACCAACAGATCATGCTTGATATTGACAGCGTTCCCAAGTTTGAAGGTTCATGGACAGAGGCTGTCAAACCAATCAGGAGTGAGACAGCATTGCGCCAGAGAGCCTGGGTTGAGGACAACAGACGTCTTGTCGACAGCCTGTCGAAAGGACAGTTGGCTTATGTATGGATACCTAACACAGGATACCAGGGATTGGTTTCATTCAACAGGTATTTCTTTGCCCAGCAAAATAAAAAAGGAGCCGTTATTGATGAACGTTTCAACGGTGGAGGTCTGCTCGACGATTATATGGTCGACCTGATGAAACGTACCCTCCGCGCAGCATACACCAACGAGGTACCAGGGGGAAAGCCAGGGTTGCTACCGGCCGGGATACTCGGTCCAAAGGTTTTGCTCATAAATGAGATGTCGGGCTCAGGAGGCGATTTCTTCCCTTGGGTCTTCAGACAGCAGAAAGTAGGTCCACTGATCGGATCCAGAACATGGGGAGGACTCGTCAAGGCATCTGTACATTACAGCCTTATTGACGGTGGATATATCACAGCTCCCGATAATGCAATTTTCGATCCGTATAACAACAAATGGATAGCCGAAAACAAGGGTGTGCCTCCCGATATAGATGTCAGGCAGGATGCCCTGTCTCTTTCAGAAGGCCGCGATGCCCAGCTGGAAAGAGCCATAAAAGAAACAATGGAGCTTATAAAGAATGTTAATTTCGATATAAAAGCTCCCCCGTTCTCACGACCGGCAAAATGATCAAAGAATAATTCAATAAAATAAATGAGGACAGCTATTATTACCGGAGGAACAAGAGGTATAGGAGCAAGCCTTGTAAGAGATTTCCTGCAGAATGGTTGGAACGTTGTTTATTCCGGCACTACAGATTCATCTGTAGAGAAGTCTATGATCCGCATGAAAGAAACTTCATCATCAGGAAGTTACGAGGCATTCAAATGCGATGTCACAATTGAACAGGATATCACAAAATTGTGGGAGAATGCAACAAACAAATTCGGATCAGTGGATATATGGGTCAATAATGCAGGGATAACAAACGACCGTAATACATTCGATATGATATCCCCCGATATATTTGAAAAAGTCATCGACGTAAATATTAAAGGCCTGATGCTGGCCACTCATGTCGTATATAAAAGGATGATCAGCCAGGGTCACGGAGCAATATATAACATGGAAGGACTGGGTAGCAACGGACGCAAGATATCCGGGCTTACACCATACGGTACTTCAAAATATGCCGTACGCTATTTTACCGATGCTTTTGCAGCTGAAGTGAAGGACGGCCCGGTCATTGTAGGTACTATTAGTCCGGGTATGATACTGACAGACATGACACTCAAACCTCTCAGGGAAGATCCGGATAAGAACAGGAAGCTGATAAAGATCTATAATATATTGGCCAACGATCCTGAAACAGTTACTCCGTTTCTTGTGAAAAAGATGATAAATAACAGGAAGAACGGCGCAAAAATAGCCTGGCTGACATCCCTTAAAATTTTAAAGAGGTTCATACTGGCACCATTTTCCTCAAGGGACATAGTAAGTAAATACCTGAAATAAAATGAATTATAACTCAAGGCAAAATAATCCAGGTAAAAATATTACCTGTAATTGTATTCAACAATAAAGAAAATTGAAACCAGAATGGTTTTAAAATTGATTTTTTATATTTATTTGCAGAAATTTGAATGGCCTGACCGGTAACAGACAATAAATGATAATAATCATAATTCGAGGCAGACAAACTGCATTATTGTATTTTGCCTCCTGGAGCCTGATGGTAATATTTAAAATGAGTTAATGATTTATTATTCAGTAAACCTGATAATCACTTCAGCACTTATCACTTATAAATACTATACGTATAAATACATTCCTAATGTTCTCCTGTAAGCTGTCATAATAATTACGGGGGCATGAAAGAGGAATTCGTTTTTAACTTAAAAAAGATCCCTTATGTTACTTCACCAGCAATTTGTACGAATGACAAAGAAATATGCCGGTAAACCTGCCATCATCGATAAAACAACAGGCAGCAGGGTCCCGTATTCAAAGGCTTTAATAGCTGCACTTATTCTTTCTTCAAAATTTAAAGAATATGATGAGGGGTTCATTGGCATAATGGTACCAACCTCAGCCGGTTGTTCACTGGCAACAGTGGCTTCCCTGATGAGTGGCCGGATACCTGTAATGATCAATTATTCAACAGGTGCCGAGAACAATGCCAGGTATGCCCAGAAAAAATGCAGGTTCAGGACTATCATAACATCAAAGGCCCTCCTTGAGAAAATAGACTGCCCGGTAATTGACGGGATGGTGATGCTTGAAGATATTATGGAAAATATAACGACCGGGGATAAGCTTAAAGCTGCATTAAAGTCAAAATTACCCGTTAACATGATCCTGAATAGTATTCACAAGGGTGAGGAAAACGATACTGCAACAATACTGTTCACCAGTGGCAGCGAAAAGGACCCGAAAGCAGTCCAGTTAAGTCACCGGAATATCAGTTCTAATATTGAAAGTTTCAGTGAACATATCGGGATAGTCAGTTCGGATATACTCCTGGCCAACCTTGTTTTCTTCCATGTATTTGGTCTGACCGTGAATCTGTGGGTATCGTTTTATAATGGACTTACAATGGTAACTTATGCTAATCCTCTTGACTTTCAGACAATTAGCACGATAGCGCGGGAAGAAAAACCCACAGTGATGGTAGGAACACCAAGTTTTTTCTGGGGCTATCTGCATAAATCGGAGCCGGGAGACTTCAAATCACTCAGGCTGATGGTGGCAGGAGCCGATAAATGTCCGGATGCTCTCCGGGAAGGATATAAGAAGAAGCACGGGGTTACATTACTTGAAGGTTACGGTGCTACAGAGACATCTCCGGTGATATCAGTCAATACACATGAAGATAACAAACCCGGAAGTACAGGTAAGGTTATTCCCGGGGTACAGGTAAAGATTGAGAATTTTGAGACAGGGGAAGAATGTAGAACAGGAGAAGTGGGAAAGATCGTTGTAAAAGGAGACTCCGTGATGAAAGGATATTATGATGATCCTGAACTGACTGCAGAAGCCCTTGTTGATGGTTGGTATGATACAGGTGATATGGGTTATCTTGATAAGGACGGATACCTGTGGCATGCGGGCCGTTTCAAGAGATTTGTCAAAATAGGTGGTGAAATGGTATCTCTTGTAAAGGTAGAGAATACCCTTGAAAAACACCTCCCGATGGGAGTATCATGCTGTGTGGTTGAAGTATCTGATGAGAAAAAAGGCGCTTCGATAATTGCCACTGTAAATATTGAGGTAAACAAGGCCGAAATTCTAAAAAAAATGGGGACCGAGCTACCCAATATTGCCCTGCCTAAACAATTCGTGGTAATTAAGGACCTCCCTATGATGGGGACGGGAAAGATCGATTTCAGGAGTGTGACAAAGATCGTTCAGGATATTCTCAATAATGTTAATGTTGAAAATGTCTAGCAGTTTTTAAATACCATAGAGTGACTATTGAGTCTTAAATTTCTGAATACTCTCTGTGGACCTCTGTATAACAAAAAAATTAAGCCTGTTCAGTCTTTGTTTCCTCCTTACTGTCACCCCACTCTTTGCTGAACCTTTCCCTGTAATGTTTTCTCCATTCATCAGCCCTGATCTTTTTCCTTCGGCTGTCGTGATGACCGGGAGCAATCCCTGTAAGCAATATCTTGGAGAGCAGGAAGAGTCCGGCAGTCTGCCAGAATGTTAGAACAGGCCCATGGAACAATGAAGGTATTAATGCATTCCACAGGCTCATGGTGACAAAAATTGCCAGGAAAACAAATCCTATTCCAAGGATTGCAAAACCTGTATACTTTAAAATCCTTAGTGCTTTCATTTTATTTTTCTTTTAATAGTTTATACAATTCATTCAGTTTATGCCTCAGGGCAAGAACAGCATATCGTTTACGTGAAATGAGAGTATTGACCAGTATACCTGTTTTTTCAGATATTTCTTTAAAACTCATCTCTTCCAGTTCGTTTGCTACAAAAACACTCCTTTGCTCCTCAGGCATTTCAGCCAGTGTTCTGTCGATGACCTCCCAAATCATCAGTTTCAATTCCTCATCTTCAGGAGTTGTCCCCAGCGATGGCAATATGTCCTCAAGACTAAAAGGACCGTCCGCATCCTCCGAAACATTTATCCCATAGCTGAGACTGACATGTCCTTTTTTTCTGAAAAGATCGATGATCCTGTTATCTGCAACCCTGTAGATCCATGCCCTGAGATTCTCTACTCTCCTGATGTCCCTGAATCCAAGTGTAAGCTGATAGAAGACATCCTGCAGAATGTCTTCGGCCTCAACCGTTCCGGATGTCCTTTTACGGATATATCCGAGTAACCGGGTGCGCTCGAGCCTGTAAACCTCACCTATTTTTTCTGACTCTTTCGGACTCATCTTGATAACGCCTTTTGCTCCATAGACGAAACAGTGACTGAGATATTTTAAAATTACACAGAATTTTTGTCCCCAATAAACAAATATCCAAATAAAATTCTGAATACCAGGTTAGTGCGGATTTGCAATCCGTGATAAAAACACGGGTAATAACCATCCTGCTACCATCCCGGAGATCCTTCATTCCGCTGCGCTCCATTCAGGATGACAGTGCAAGTAAGGGACATTGAGGGATTTAGCTTCGCCGAGCTCGCCTTCGGCTCGGTTCGTCGCGTTGCTCCTCAACTTTTGCCTTTTGCCTTTCTCCTTTTTTTCTTCATCCCCTCACTCCCCATTCTTGTATAAATCATCCCCGTAACTGAATTATATTTATATTTACTCCTTCTGTACCTTAAAATATCCGATTATGAGAACAAAAATATGTCTGGTTATGACCATTTTCTTGGGCATATGTTTCATTTTGCCACGACCCGCTTTCGCCCAGACTGAAAACTGGACCTTTTTAAGGGGAAGCAATCTTGATGGTATTGCTGAAAAGGAAAACATACCGTTACACTGGGATTCTACGGCAATCAAATGGAAGACCATGATCCATGGCAAAGGATATTCTTCACCGGTTGTCTATGGTGATCAGGTATGGATCACAACAGCTACACCAAATGGCAAAGAACTTTATGCTGTATGCGTCGATTATAATTCAGGCAGAATTATACATGATGTCAAAGTATTCTCTCCTGAACAGGTCGAGGGAAAACACACACTCAACACCTATGCTTCTCCAACGCCATGCATAGAAAAGGGATTTGTTTATGTTCATTATGGAAGCCTGGGTACTGCATGTTTAAATACTGCCAGCGGGGCTGTCGTCTGGACAAGAACCGATCTGAAATGCAAACATGTTCAGGGTCCTGCATCCTCCCCTATACTGTATAAAAATCTTCTGATACTTCATTATGAAGGAACAGATGTCAGGTTCATCATTGCAGTCGATAAATCAACAGGAAAAACCGTGTGGAAAGTTGACAGACCTGCAGAACCATATTTGCAATTGCCTGAAATAGGGCGGAAAGCTTATATAACACCGATAATAATCAATGTCAAGGGACAGGATATGCTGATCTCAAACGGATCTGCCGTTTGCATAGCCTATGACCCGGATACGGGCCGGGAGATATGGAGAGTAGTCGGTGGTGCTGAATCCACCATCGCCATGCCAATAGCTGAAAACGGACTGTTATACTGGTATACAGGATTTACAGAGGACAGCAACGGGAAAAGTACCGAATTCATTGCTGTCAATCCAGAGGGAAAGGGTGATATAACAAGTACAAATATCCTGTGGAGAAAAAAAGAGAGACTTTCACGTAACCAGTGCCTTACTCCTGTAATAAAGGATGGACTCATTTATACAGTAAACACCATAAATACAATGATGTGTATAAATGCCGGCAACGGAAGCGAAGTCTGGTCGACACATGTTTCCTCAAACTGGGACGCTTCTCCACTTTATATTAATGGTAATGTGTGGTTTTTCTCCGTAAAAGGAGATGTCATTACACTTAAAGCCGGCAGAAAATATGAGGTTATTGCCCGTAACAGGATGGATTCCGGCATATGGGCAACACCGGCAGTCCTGAGAAACTCTGTTATCCTCAGAACTGAGAAATATCTTTGCAGGATCAGCGGAAACTAGACCTGTCGCTGCGAACAACAGCTAAAGATATTTGTTTATATTTTATTGAATGCCAGTGAAAAACAAATTAATAATATTCTATGGATGTTCCATTATTTTCAGTCGTTATAACCACCTATAACAGGGCGGAACTTATAAAACGGGCCCTTGAATCACTTGTAATGCAGACTGAAAAAGACTGGGAAGCTGTTATTGTCGATGATGAAAGCACTGACAATACCTACAGCCAGGTTGTGCCTTACCTGGATGCATTTCCTGCTATCAATTATATCAGGAAGGAACACAGCGGCGAACCTCTTTCAAAAAATGCCGGCATCTTTTCATCTTCCGGGAAATATATAACATTCCTCGATTCAGATGATGAATATGCTCCGGATCATCTGAAGTTGAGAAAAGAAATACTGACAGGAGATACCTCGATAAATTTCATTCACGGAGGAGTTAAGATTATCGGAAATCAACTTGTACCGGACAGGTTTGATCCGGAAAAATCAGTTAACCTGAAGGATTGTATCATAGGGGGTACATTCTTCGTTGACAGGAGCATTATGAATGAACTTGAGGGATTCAGGGACATTCCTCTTGGTGCCGATGCCGATCTTTATGACAGGGCTCTTAAAAAAGAAATAATTATAAAAATGGTGCTATACCCTACCTACATTTACCACCACGAAACAGAAGATTCAATAACCAACAGGTTCTTAGAAGAAAGAAGCCTGAACAGGTGATTAATAAACAGTGTTAAAATAACATACCATGAAAGCACAATCAATAGAAGAAATTAAGGATTTCATATCAAAGAACCTGCCCGGGTGGCAGTATGAAGAAGGTTTTTTGATAAAAGGATATAAATTCAGAGATTTCACCGAAGCTTTTTCCTTCATGACCTCGGTAGCTCTGACAGCCTCAAGGATGGACCATCATCCTGAATGGAGCAACATATATAATACTGTTATTATCAAGTTGCGCACCCATAGCGCTGCAGGAATAACCAACCTCGACCTAGAACTGGCCTCAGCAGCTGAGAAATCATTTGAAAAATTTGGCTGAAAAGATATATATCACTTGCCGAAAAACTCCCTCTGCAATACAGGTCCCGTTATCTGATTGCTGGGTGCGTCACCTCGTGATACACATACCGACACCTTTTTATCCAGTACTTCAAATATTTCAGCTACATCCTTATGTGTAAAACCAGGACACAGGAGCACAGAATCAATTTTGTCCTTTGCATAAAGATCCCTGCAAACCGTTAATGCTTCTTCCTGATCTTTAACCACATATGTATACAACTTGTACCTGCCGGTTTCTATCAGGCTATGATTTTTCCTGTAATCTGCATCCGGTGCGTGTGCAATAAATACTGTCTTGAAAGCCATAATTACATATTTTTATCTGGTGAATATCCTATTCTTCAACTTGTGATCCCCTCAAAATATTGTCAGCAGATTCAACTATTAGTACACTTACGACTTTCAAATTTAATAATAAAAAAGCCGGCTTACTTAAGCCGGCTCTGCAAATCGCTTATGAAATTTCAATCTGTTTTGGCGGTTTTGGTTTCGCCTCTTCCTTTTTCGGAATGGTGATCCTGAGAATACCATTCTCATACCTGGCATTTATCTTTTCACCATCGGCTGTATTTGGCAGTGTAAAGGAACGGCTGAATGACTGGTAGCTGAATTCCCTCCTTGCAAATTGCTGGCCGTCTTTTGTTTCATTTTTAACTTCCTTCTCGGAAGAGATTGTGAGCATGTCGTTGTTAAGTTCGATGTTAAAGTCTTTTTTGGTAAAGCCCGGTGCAGCCAGCTCCACTTCAAAATCATCAGCACTTTCTTTGATATTTACCGATGGCAGAGTGGTATCGGTGTTTGAATAATGCCTGTTAGTCCAGTCGAACAGATCATTTTCAAGAAAACGATCAAAAAATGTCGGTAAATGATTTGAAAATCTAACTATTGCCATGATTCATTCCTCCATATTTTAAGTTCAACATCTTTTTTCGACAGGATTATATCAAATTAAATGCCAATATGGATCATCATAACGGTTTAAGATTATAAATTACGGATTTTGAATATTTTAATAAAACATCGGGGAATAACATATTGTCAATTTGACACTCAACAGGCTGCTAGTCATGTCACTATGGCACAGAAAAATATTTAATCCGGGGAAATTATCTGATGGTTTTTATTAGAACAAGAGGATTAAACAGAGTAACAATTGAATACCGAATAGAAGCCGTCTCAAAAGTTGAAAGCCATTAAACGCAGAGAGCGCAAAGACATTAAGCAGAGAATGCAAAATGCTGAATTTAAACACTTTGCCTTTGTAGTCGTTGTGTCTTCTTTGCGTACTTGGTGGTTTTATGGAACTCTTTAGACGGTTTCCTCAATACCCATATTGGTAAGGTTTTGTAATCCGTGTTTACATGGAGTGGAATTTTAAGGAATCTCAAACTGTATACCGCATACCTCCCAATGTCTTATGTCTTACGTCTTTCGCTTTCAGTACCTGTGATCGAGCCAGTGTATGATATTAAGAAGCAACTTAAGATTGCCTTTTGCAAAACTGGAATTAAGTCCGGCCCTGGTAAGGTTGCGTCCTGTAAGCTGGGCTGTGAACATCGCTGCCTCACCGAACATAACCACCCTTCCCTGTCCGTATTCCATAAACGCACCTTGTACCCATGTGCTATCGAGGGGAGTCAGCTTTGTCGACCTGTCAAAGACCCAGGCCGTATCAGGTTCAAGCAGGGTATATCTTTTATCAAACCTGAGGATAGGAATTGCTTTTCCGGGTATCCTGAATGCCTGTCCGGTAAAAGTTACAACGCTGTCAACCCGTTCAGAGTCATTCCGTCCGTTGGAAATAATATCAGAGGTAAGCGAACCGTCGGAACGTGTAAAAAAAGATGTTCCTCCCCTGGCAGTATCGACAGCAAAACCGTTTGTGAAACTGAATCCGAATGCTGCTGCAAGATCAGCAGCTGCACCCCCCATTGGCATATGATCGGCGATCAGGAAGAGAGACCCTCCATCTTCAACCCATTTCTTCACATCCTGGATCTCCTTCGGTGCAAAAGCTGAAGGAGTGGGCAGGTACCAGTGCTGAACATTGATCTTATTCATTGCATTTGCTATGACAAGTATCCTGACTCCCTGCAATGCAGACATTTCAAACCTGCCTGTATAGGGCTTTACAACATACCCGTCCTTCCTGAGGACTCTGGCAAACGGATCATACCTGCCATTCAGGGTATGGTAATTATTGTGCCCTTCATCAATTACTACCAGCGGACCCTTTCCTGTGGAATATTCAGGATGAGCAATAACCGGATCGTATTCGCTATCAGGTATCTGTTGTGAAAAGAGATCAAATGGCAGGGCACAGACAAGAAGAGTCAGAATTAACAGCCTTATTTTCATACAATTATATTATTAAAATTGAAAGATCATAAGATAAACGTAAAGATATATAATTTATTTAGTGTAGTACTGTCTTTGTTCTCCATCATATGTCCTCCAAAATATGCCTGATACCTGATGCCTGATACCTGATACCCGATACCTGTTGCCCTACTTCCTACTTCCTACTTCCTACTTACTACTTCTTACTTCCTACTTCCTACTTCCTACTTCCTACTTCCTACTTCCTACTTCCTACTTCCCGCTCCTCCCCCACAGAACATCCTCTTCATTATTTTGTTAAAGGTATATCATGAACAAAATATCAATAATATCAACAAGTGTAAGAAAAGGAAGGCGGAGCCACAGGGTTGCCCTGTATTTTAAAAGATACCTGGAGGAAAACGGGCTGGCATCGTCCGAAATACTGGACCTTGATAAATACAGGTTCCCTATTTTTGAGGAAAGACTCAGGTTCCAGGAGTCGCCATCTGAAAAAGTCATTGAGTTTGCTTCTAAGATCAGGGAATCGGACGGGATCATTATAGTCACCCCGGAATACAATGGTGGTTATCCGGCAAGTATTAAAAATGTAGTTGACCTCCTGTATGATGAATGGCACAGGAAACCTGTGGCCATATCAACTGTATCAGACGGTAACTTCGGAGGCACACAGGTGATCATATCCCTGCAGTTTAGCCTGTGGAAAATAAGGGCATGGACTGTGCCGGCTATGTTCCCTGTACCGAATGTAGAGGACAATTTTGACGAGAATGGGAATCTCACAGGAAACCCGGCTATGGAAAAAAGAACAAAGAATTTTGTCAGTGAACTTATGTGGTGTATAGAAGCAGGAAAGCTCATGGCAGGAAAGCAGGATAATGGCAGAAGATAATAATAGCCGTCATGAAGATAACGTCCCTGGTGTAAAGATGCCTGTGCTCTTTGTCGGGCATGGCAGCCCGATGAATGCTATAGAAGAAAATGAGTTTGTCAAAGGCTGGCGCGATATTGCACTGACAATCCCTCGTCCGCGTGCTGTTCTTTGCATATCTGCTCACTGGGAAACATATGGTACCCATGTGACCTCAATGGAACATCCCAGGACAATACATGATTTCGGGGGCTTCCCCCGTGAATTATATGAGGTACAATATCCTGCACCAGGTGATCCGACCCTGGCCGCCAGTACCAGGTCGATGATAAAACCTGATGAAGTAGGTCTCGATAAAACCTGGGGACTGGATCATGGTGCCTGGAGCGTAATAAGACATCTCTATCCTGATGCTGATGTACCGGTGGTACAGTTAAGCCTGAATTATAATAAAACAGCCCGGCAACATTACGAACTGGCTGAAGAATTAAAGCAATTGAGAAAGGATAATGTGCTCATCATAGGAAGCGGTAATATGGTCCATAACCTTTCCAGGGTCAGCTGGGATAAGATAAATGAACAGGGATTTGGCTATGACTGGGCACTTGAAGCCAGTGAAAAGATGAAGCAGTATATCCTTTCCGGTGATCACAGTTCACTCATAGACTATAAAAACCAGGGCAAGGCCTTTGACCTGGCCATACCAACACCGGAACACTTTCTTCCGTTACTTTATGCACTTGCACTGAAGGATGCCGGTGATAATATTACCCTATTCAATGATAAACCCGTAGCCGGTTCCCTGACGATGACCTCTCTCAGGATAGGGGAATGAATATGACCGGCAAATGATAATCCATCTGAGTAGCAGGTCTATCTGCGCCTTTGAAATAATTTACGGGAAGTCTGCCTGAATAATATTATACCCAGCCCGTATCCCATATCTTCAGCTTTCCCGTCATAACTAATATTGATCCCGGGACCTATTGTCCAGCCATGACTCAGATCAAATTCCATGGAGGCTTCAAAGGTCAAAACACTCGCACGCTGGCACATAAGGTCAAGAGAAAGTGATTTGTTGCCATCAAGGAACATCCTGTAGCCTCCAAGGAAGCCATAATCAAGGCTGTCGGTTGTAAATCCCTTTTGTGATTCGCCATAGGCATTAAGATATAATACGCCCCCGCGAATATTTTTCGCCATAATGAAAGTTGCCACAATATTGGTTTTCAAATCACTACCATTAAAAGGAACCAGAAGAGAGATCATGCTTGAAATAGTCGGAGAACCATTATGCTCATAGTTCCACCTCTGTAACCACGATATCCCCAGCGACCTGGCCACATCTGTTATGCCCTCACCGGCATCCAGTGCAGGAGCTACCACGCCAAACAGGCTGTTCCTTAAAAATCCATGTTCAGCAGGAGTGTAACCCAGGTTAAACTGGTAATGGAACTGGTTTCCCGATTGCCCGGAGCCCAGGAAAGAATAATAGGGCATTAGCGGCGGGGCAGGCTGACCGTCAGTTATGGAATTGAATGACACATCGGTCTGGTAATTAGTAATACTGTCTTCCAGATTATATTTACCTATATCACCAGGGAAACCTTCCCTGTCCTGTGAATAAAGATTAAAGCAGAAAAAGATAATGATGACCGGAACAATATTCTTCATACCGTATTAGCTGACAGCAATATTAACTGGTGTCTTAAAGTATATAACAATACCAGCCCGTATTGTTCAATAAAACAATCATAACCTGAAACAATGGGATAAAATGCGGGTAAGTGCGAATCAAAATCTACAGGTTATGATGAACCTAATGGATTCTTTCCTAATTTTAGGATATAATAATCAATAAGCGATCATGAAAATCAATAATAACAATGAGATCTTTGCTGCTGAAGTGGAAATGGAAGGAGCAAAGGATGTAAAAATGAAGATACTGATCGGACCGGAAGATAAATCATACAACATTTTTATGAGGCATTTCTTTATTTCTCCCGGTGGTAATACCCCTTATCATCAGCATAACTACGAACATGTGATCAAGGTGGAGAAAAATAAAGGCATTGCTGTTGATGAGAACGGTAATGAACACGAAATAAAAGCAGGCCAGAGCCTTTATGTTAGGCCCAATGACCTGCATCAGTTCAAAAACCCCTTTAACGAGGTATTTGAATTCATTTGCATCATTCCTAATCCTCAGAAAATAAAGTAAGGATTATTCAGCGGAATCTTTTGCTTTAGTGGTATCTTCTGCCTTAACAAGATGCATTCCGCACACCGGACAATCGCCGGGGTGATCATATGTCTTTTCACCTTCGCAATGCATCGGGCAGTAATACTTTGATTCTTTGTTTTCTTTTGTTTCCATGATATTATCTGTTTCTGTTATACATTCCCATTCCATAGCCAGGACCCATCATTCCGTGTTGATTGTACATGTGTCCCATATAATTCATCATCATGCTGTGATTGTACATCATGCTAACCATCTCACGACTGAAAGTTGAATCTGAAGCAACTGCGTTTATCATGTTCCCCATCATAATCCTGAGCATAGCAGGGTTATTTCTCATCAGGTTAATCATCTGTTTCTGGTTCATGACCGGTATCCGGCCATTTCCATATGCTGCATTCTTACCTGTAGCTGTGTCATTGCCATAATACATCATCATTGCATAGCTGTTGTTATGCATGTTCTGCATAAACTCTGCCATAAGCTGAGGATCATTCTGAATAGCATTGAAGATCTCCCTGCGTGTTTCCGGTTTCTTCAGTAGCCCATTGACATCAGTCGTCTGCTGCATTGAGCTCAGAGTCATTATAGTCAAAAACGAAAAAATCCAGATTAATGTCTTCATGATTTTAATATTAATAAGTTTATTAAAATAAATTATCCTGAAAGACCGATTAAAGTTAATAGTTGGTTTCACCGGTTAATCCCGTAAATCTCTTTTCTTCTCATCGAATTCTTCCTTACCGATCTCTCCCCTGGCATATCTCTCTTTGAGTATATCAAGGGCCGATTTCTCTTTTCTTACAGGTCCGTTGTTCTGGTGAGTGCCTCGTATTACCAGCCAGAACACAAGGCCAAGGATGAGCAGACCAATGATCCAGCTCAATCCCATTCCTCCGAAATAATGATACATGCCGTACATCATGATTTTAAGTTTTAAATTGTTTATGTAAAATTACATTGCAACAGGCGCCTGTGCATTACATAATTTTGAGATAGGTTTACACCTTTTACAGATCAGATAACATTATCTATTGTCTTTCTCTTGCTGAGACCTATCTCTTTGAAATGAGTTGGGGTAAGACCGGTGACTTTTTTGAACTGGCTTGAAAGATGAGCAACACTGCTATAACCCAACCCGTAGGCTATTTCACTTAAAGTCAATTCATTATAAGCAAGAAGCTCTTTCGCTTTCTCTATTTTCTGGTTTATCAGATAATGTTCGATGGTAATACCTGTAACTGAAGAGAAAAGATTGCTAAGGTAATTGTAGTTCTTATTCAGTTTAGACTCTATAATCCTTGAATAATTGTACCTGGTTTCATCTTCAGAATAATGAACCATCTCTATGATCAGAGTCTTTATCTTTTCAATTATCTGCTGGTTACTGTCCTCAATAAACTCAAAACCTATTTTATGTAGCCTGTTACCAATCTTATCCAGATCTTCTTTACTTATCTCATGAGCAACACTGACTTCCCCAAGTTTAACGTACTCCGGTTCATGCCCCTCTTCGCTGAATATTGTATTAACAGCTGTGATACACCTGTCGCAGACCATATTCTTTATATATATATTCATGATATGCAATATCCATAGCCATACTGTTTATATGTACAGCTTATCCTTTATTTATATGTTCACGGCAGTCGGTAAGCTTGGTGACCTGGCATGCCGAACATGTCCCTTCTTCATTAAGCTGGCCATTCTCAAGGGCACAGGAATGGGCCGGGAATTCAGAACCCGGCTCTAATAATAATTTTATCCCGAATGCCATGACCATTAATGCTATAAGGACAACCGATATAAGTAATAATTTTATTATCATAATTCTAATATTTTAACTGCATCATTGATGCTCTTCTGTCCAATAGTTGTAACATTTCAGGATCATTTATGTTCTGAAAAAGTGTGAGGATATCTTAAAAGTTAAAAGCCATTAACCGCAGAGTGCGCAAAGACATTACGCAGAGAACGCAAAAGACTGAATTTAAATACTTTGACTTTGCGAGCTTTGCGCTTACTTTGCGTCCTTCGCGGTTAAATAGGACTTATAAGACATCCTCATAGTGTTTTCACACAACGCATATCGTCTTAATACTCCTTTATCCTGAGAGTTATCTCGTATCCATCAGCCTCGATAAGAGGCATTCCCTCTTTCTCAGTTCCTTTCACGGCATCATACTCAAGCTTTGAACCATTGTTGATCTTTACAACCGGTTTGAATGACGATTCATTGATATCAAGGTCGGCATAGGAAATATCTGCTTTGAACCTGTAATCCATTGTTTTCGGTATATTCAGAGTTGCTTCAAGATATTTCCCGTTTACCTGGAATTTCCTGAAATCAGCACCAACAGCACCGATACTGAGCTTATCATTATATCCGTCATTTTCAGTCAGCGATTCAGTAAGATTGTCTGCCTTATAGCTGCAGTACTTGGACTCATTTATAGCAAGGGAGTTTATCTTACCTGCAGCCAGCCTGTCGTTGTATGATGAACTGATACTGCATTTACCTGCCACGTCAAAGTCATAGTCGGCATATTTTGATTTGATATTTAAATCCTTCACTGATCCTATTGCAACCGTGCCCTCGTAAAAGCTGATATCCGCATTCCCTGATGCTTCGGTTTTCAGATCAGTGTATTTGGCAGTAATTGTGACATCCCCTGTTTTAGTAAAAGTGTAGTTATCGTTGTAACCGTTTATATCCACTTTACCAGATGTCTTAAATGTCACCTTTGAATATTTCGACTGAATATCAAGATCGCCGCTGTTGCCACCATTAAGCCTGCTGTTGTAAAGGTTTGCCTTCATATCACTAATGTCCCTGAATTCTATGGTGCTGTATTTATCGGTCAGTGATGCCTTTCCTTCAAGTGCCCCACCGTAGAATTTGTCATTATAAAGATCGATACTTACAGGACCGGAGAAATCTTCCATGCTTATCTCGGAATACTTCGAACTGAATATCAGTGAGCAACCTTTTGGTATCCATAGTTCCCCTTTCATATCAAATGAACTGAGACCTATAGTCTTACCGTTCTTAAGCTTCATGGTCATCCTGCCGAGAATATTATTTCGGCTGGACCAGAACTTGTTATCGAACGATGCATTTGTTGCTGAGTGGCTGAAAGTCATCCCGTCCAAATATGTATTAAGTGTTTCAGCATCATTATCAGACCGTGCATCCATATCCACTATCAGGCGATATTCCGCCTCATTCTTATCCCAGGTATGAATTACCAGGTCACAATCGTAATTACCGGCTTCCACACTGGCATCGGCATTTATCTTATAGTTCCAGGTATATGTCTTCTTAATGCTTTTGCCTGATGCAAATGCCTGGCTGGTAAGTCCTCCTGTCAAAAACAGAAGTATGGCTGCACTAAATAGTAATCTTTTCATTGTCTTTGTTTTTTTCAACTTTTTCATGGCTTTCCGATTTATTTGTTTCAAGGATTATCAGTTCAAGAAGACGTATCTTCTGTTCATATGTCGAGAAGATGGTATTGATCACTCTCTCATCAGGACCCAGTATTTTAAGATCATTCATCGACTGGGCATATATGGTATCAAGTTTTTTTATCTCTCCGAATAACTGCCTGATCACACTGTCCTTTGAATGACTGAACGACCTTACCTCATCAGTTTTAAAACTCACTGTGGTCTTGTATTGCATTTCCTTTTTACCAAGTTTACTGCTTATGGAGGATAATGTTACCTGTTTTGTATTGCTCCTTCTCTTAATCAGGTCATTGGCCATATATCCTACTGAGAAGATTATGATAACAGCAGCAGCAATATTTCTTATACGTATCAGTTTTATTCTTATAGTGTTCCTGCTGTTTCCTGATCTCCTGCCATGCAGATGCTTTTCGATATCCTTCCATATGATATCATCATCGGGCGATTCCACATCCATATCCTTCCGCCTTTCAGACAGGTATTTTTCAAGCTTACGTGACATATATTTTTTGTTTTAGTTCTTTGTTAAGCAATCCCAGTGCCCGTCTGTACTGTGACTTGCATGTTGACTCTGAGATGCCCAGCATGCCAGCTATCTCGCGGTGTTTGTACCCTTCCAGGGCATATAATACAAGAACGGCACGTCCACCCGCCGGCAGACGCCTGATATGGTCATGTACGACAGCCGGATCAATTGTGATTTCAGTATCTTCCTCTGCAAGGTCTGCTGATACAGGATGATCATCAATGTTCTCAAAATCAAACTTTGATTTTCTTAGATGGGTAATACAGTTATTGATCACTATTCTTTTAAGCCAGCTTCCGATAGCATTATGATCTGCCAGCTCATCCAGCTTCTCAAAGGCAGTGATAAATGATTCCTGGAGGATGTCCTCGGCATCCATCTTATTATTAAGAAACCTTATCGCTATGTTGTACATTGCCCTGGAATATTGTTTATACAGCATGAACTGGGCATTTACCTCCCCCTTCCGGCATCTGTCCACCAGATCGTTTATATGTAAGGTTTTCCC
>Ga0307440_1000153_pt1 | contig 30941 bp, 26 predicted proteins | sample SalMarWE160410MG_FD_202150 | JGI IMG/M metagenome (GOLD analysis project Ga0307440, IMG submission 202150) | Salt marsh sediment microbial communities from the Plum Island Ecosystem LTER, Massachusetts, United States - WE1604-10 | ecosystem: Environmental > Aquatic > Marine > Intertidal zone >...
GGCCGCCAGCCTGACGGCGGCGAGGTCCGTCTCGACGGCCCGATCACGCAGGGGGAGCTGGCGGCCATGGTGGGCAGCACGCGCCAGAGCGTGAACAAGCTGCTCGGCTGGCTGATCGATGACGGCCTGATCCGCCTCGAGCGGGACGCGATCGTGATCGTGGATCTGCCGGGGCTCCAGCGGGCGGCGCGCCGGTAGGCTCCGTGTCGGCCGGCCCTGCCCGGCCGGCGCTGCCCGGGCAGCCCGGGCAGCGAGGTTCGGTCGCCATTCGGCGCGCCCATTCGGCGCGCCCGGCTCAGCGCACCGGCTCGGCGCGCCCGGGGAGCGCGCCCGGGTACCGTCCTTCGGGGTCAGGGCTGCTCGCGGAGGATCGAGAGCAGCACCGATGCCGCCGCGATCGCGGCCCGATCGGCCCCCTGGCTGCCGCGCATGAACGCGAGCCGTCGCTCGCTTCGGGTACCCGCCGGCGTGGCCACCGAGACGCGCACCGCCGAGTCCTGGCCGACCGGCTCGACCCGGATCGCAAGCCCGACGTCGGCGCCCGCGTCGCGCCGGACGCGCCCCGCCTCGGCCTCGTTGTCGATCGTCGCTCCTGCCGGATCGACGCGCACCTCGGCCAGCCGGATCGCCCCCAGCCCGCGGAGCAGCCCGATCAGCGCGCCAGCCGACCCGCGCTCGCACGTCGCGAGCGTCCAGCCGCGCGACGCGAGTGCGGCCTCGATCGCCGCCGCCCAGGTCGTATCACCCCGGGCCCACACGTGGTCGCCGACGACGGCCAGGACCGCCTGCTCTGCGGCATCGGCCAGCTCGGCCGCCGTCCGGCCGTCCGCGGCCCGGGCGGAGATCCGCACGTCCACCGCCTCGTGCCGGGCATAGGTCGCGACGATCGGGTTGGTGGCGCGAAGCAGGGCCTCGCCCAGGTCATCGACCAGCTGCGATTCGCCGATGCCCGTCAGCCGCAGCGTGCGGACCTCGCTGTCGGCGCCCAGGCCGCGCTCGGCGAGCCGGGGCATCACCTCGGTCGCCCACATCGGTCGCATCTCGCGAGGCGGCCCGGGCAGCAGCACGAGGACGCGTCCATCGGGGCGGTCCACCCACCAGCCGGGAGCCGAGCCATGCGGGTTCGGGAGGCTCGTGGCGGAGGGGATCCGCCACGCCTGCTTGACGTTGGACTCGGGGAACGGCTGGCCGCGGCGGCGCCAGCGTTTGTGCAGCCACGCGAGCGTCTCCGGGTCGATGACGAGTGCTTCGCCACAGGCTTCCGCCACCGCCTCGCGCGTCAGGTCGTCCGGCGTGGGACCGAGGCCACCGGTCGTGATCACGAGGTCGGCGCGCGTGAGCGCGACCCGGAGGGCGTCGACGACGACCTCGAGATCGTCGGGCAGGTTCGCGATTCGGGCCACGGCGGCGCCGTGGGCGACGAGCGATCGAGCCAGCTCGCCGCTGTTCGTGTCCGTGGTCTCGCCGACGGTGAGCTCCGTGCCGACGGCCAGCAGCTCCGCGGTCAGCAGGCTCCGGGAGCTTGGCGTCGAGGCGTGATGGGACATCTCCCGGAGGGTACCCCGCCGTGGGAGCCTCTGATGGCGCTGGTATGATTCCGGGGCTCCCCCGAACCTGCCCAACCCAACCCGGGAGGACGACCACTGGATCCCAACCAGACCGATCCCGAGCCCACCGGAGCCCGAGCGACACCCGACGAGACGGCGCCCGGCATCCGCGAGCAGCTGCAGGCGACCCGTGACGCGGTGATGCGCGTCGTCCGGGCACACCTCGATCTGGCCCGTGCGGAGGCGGACGAGATCAAGGGCGAGGTTGCCCGGGCCGCCGGCCTGGGCGGCGGCGCGATCGCGCTGCTCGTCCTGCTCGCCCTCCTGCTGCCCATCGGACTGATCATGTTCATGGGGGAGTGGATCTTCGGGTCCATGGGCTGGGGCGTCCTGCTGGGCAGCGAGCTGTTGATCGCGCTCGCCGTGGCGCTCGTGCTGGCAGCTCTGCGCGTCTCCCACCTGTGGGTCGACCTGCTGCTGGCCGTCGTCATCGCGGTCATCGTCTCGGTCGTGCTCGGGCCGAACCTGAGCAACGAGCTGTGGCGCCGGATCGGCGATGCGGCGAGCCTCGGCGAGCCTGCGTGGAGACCGCTCGCGACCGGCATCATCGTGGTCGGTGTGGTCGGCGCGCTCCTCGGCCTCCTGCGGGGCGCCATCTCGGGCGGCGTCGGCGGCGCGGTCGCCGGGCTGGTGGCCGGCCTGATCGTGGGCGTCCTCCTGGGTGCCTTGCTGTCGATCACCTACGGCTGGCGGGCCGGCGTTGCGGTCGGCGTCGCGGTGGGCTTCGTCGCCTGGCCGGTGCTGATGGGGATGCGCGTGGCCCGACAAGGCATCGACGGCGACGCGCTGAAGGCGCGATTCATGCCGCAGACCACGATCGACACCACGAAGGAGACGATCGAATGGGTGAAGGCCAAGAAGGCGCGGGTCCCGTTCGTGCCCAGGTCATGACCGTGCCCGAGGAGATCCTGGCCGCGCGTCCGGGCGTCGTGGCGGCGCGCCACGAGGCGCGAGCCGCGCTTGCGGCACTCGACGACGAGCTGGACCGGCTCGAGGCATCGGCACTGGCCGCGGTGGACATTCCGGCCAAGATGCGCCGCAATCCCGTGCGCACCGCGGGTGTCGCGGCCGGCGCCGGCTTCATCCTCGTCGGGGGGCCGATCAAGGTCCTGCGCCGGGCTCGAAACGCGGTCTTCGGCAAGCCGGACCCGCTGCCCCGGTCGATGTTGCCCAAGGAGATCGACAAGGCCGTCTCGGAGCTGGGCACCGATGGTGCCCGGGTGCGCGGCACGATCGAGCGCGAGTTCGCCTCCTACCTCCGGGAGAAGGCGCCAGAGCGCAAGGAGCGGGACTTCGCGGGCACGGTGACGTCACTGCTGTCGCAGGTCGGCACGCCGCTCGCGCGGCGCTTCGGCCGGCAGCTCGCAGAGCAGGTGCTCGCCCCGGACGGACCGGGCTTCCAGGAGCAGCTGGCGAAGGTCAAGGCCCGGCGGGCACAGGCCGGCGATCCGGGCGACACGGGGCGGGACAAGTAAGCGGGCGCAGCGGGATAGCCCTCGGCGCACCGTACCCCGGCGGCATGGCGTCGGCTCCCTGATCGCCTTTGCCGTCCCGCTTCCCGCGCTGTGGCTACCCCTCCAGTCGCGCCACACACTCCGCGAGGTCCAGCCGAGTGCAAGGTCGGCCACGACGACCATGCGTCGTATGAACGGAGCACCGGTAACGGAGCCGGGCGAACATGACCTACGCGGACGGCGTCTGACTTCCGGGTGATGGTTCCGGCGCCCTTGGGTGCCGTACGTTCGCCTCATGTCCCGCAGTCTGTCGAAGAACAACCGTGCTCTCGGCCTGATCGCTCTCATGGGCGTGATGGCGTTCGTGGTCGGCGGCGCGGCGTCCGTCGTCGCGTCAGGCGAGGCGTCCTCGCTCGCCGCGGCCAAGACCAGGTTGGCCTCCGTGCAGGGGATGACCGCTGACCTTCTCGCGAGTGTCCTGCAGGAACAGACTGCCCTCGACGACCATGTCTTCTCCGGGACCGCCGCGACGCTGACAACGTTCACGGACGCGGTCGCCCGTGAGGAAGCCATCGCCGCCCGGCTCTCCCAGCCCGCCGGTGAAAGCGTGGCCGACGTCCTCACCGCCCTCGAAGACCTCGAGGCTGCGAACCTCGAGTGGAAGGTTCAGGTCGCGGACCGGGCGATCCGCGCGGTCGGATTGCATGACACGGCTGCCATCGCCCTGTTTGGGCTCCGCGCCGGGCAGGATCATGCCCGCGTGGACGCCGCCATCGCGGAGGTCGACCAGGAGTTCGCGCGGGCCGAAGGAGCCATCGTCAGGCAGGAAGCCGCGGGGGGACAGACGATGATCATCTCGATCGGGGTCGCCTTCGGGTTCCTGATCATCGCCTTCGGCGTCGCATTGATCATCGTCCGGCGCTTCGGTCGCGCCCTCGAGCACGACGCGCGCGAGGCCAGCGTCCTCAACCAGTTCACCGATCTGACATCGTTCGCCGACAGCGACTCCGAGGTGGCGGAGAAGAACCTCGTCGCGCTTGGTCGCCTCGTGGCACCAGACGCGTCAGTCGTCCATCTCCTCAATCGGTCGCAGGAACGCGCCATCCCCGAGGCATCAACGGGCGACGCGGTCGCCGAGGTCCTGCCCCTCCGGGCGCTGGATCGATGCGCCGGTGTCCTGCGCGGATCGATGTTCGTGGTCGACGACCTGTCCGACGACCTCAGCGCCCACTGCCCCGTCTACCCCGCTGCGGTCGGGACCCTGGCGTGCGTGCCGCTAGACAGCGGCGAGATGGTCGGGTCCGTGCATCTCTACTGGCGGCGACCGAACGCCCTGCCGTTCGACCGTCGCCCCAGCGTCGCGCGGATCACCGAGCATGCGGCGCTCTCGATCGGAAACCGGCGACTCGTTGCCGCGTTGCATGGGCAAGCCAACACGGATGCCCGGACTGGCCTGGCCAACACGCGGGCCTTCGACCTGGCGCTCGAGGCCGCCCTCGCGGCCCGGATCGGCAATGAGCCGCTGGCCGTCCTCATGCTCGATGTCGACCACTTCAAAGAGTTCAACGATCGCCAGGGACACCCAGCCGGCGACGAGGCACTCAAGGCGTTCGGAGCGGTTCTGCGCTCGTGCATGCGCGCTGGCGACACGGCCGCACGCTACGGCGGAGAGGAGTTCGCCGTCCTGTTGAAGGGGGCCGACGGCACCGTCGCCGCGACCGTTGCCGAGCGGATCCGGGCGCGGACCGAGGCGACGATCATCTCGCTCGGGCCGGGTATCACGGATCACATCACCGTCTCGATCGGGATCTCGATCGCGCCCGACCAGGGCCTCGACCGCGTCAGCCTCATGCACATCGCGGACGAAGCGCTCTACCGCGCGAAGGAAGAGGGGCGCAACCGTGTGGTCGGGGGTGAGCCCACGGTTCCGGCACTGCCGTCCGGCGCCTCGGCTCCACGTCCGAAGAAGCCCACGCCGATCGTAAAGAGGCTCGCCTCCTGAGCAACCGCGCGCTGAGAGGGGGTGATGAGCGACTGAGCCGGGGCCGCATTGCGGCCCCGGCTCAGTCAACGTGCCGGCGACGCGCCGGCTTCAGTTGGTCCCGGCGAACGCCCGCGCTACACGGGGTGATGCGCCGGCGGTGCGGCGGGCATCGGTTGGGCAAGGGCGTGCAGCGCGCCCCACCACATCGTTCCCAGCAGCGCCAGGCCCACGACGAGCAGGCCGACTGTCGTGACGTCGTATCCCGGCCCGTGGAGGGCGGGGTTGACGAACACGAAGATCAACCCACCAACGAAGGTGACCGTGCTACCCACGATTGCGGCCCATCCGATCCAACCCTGGTGGCGCGGCGCGACGAAGCGCTCGACGACGAGCATCACGAGCACCAGCGCCGGCATCAGGAACAGGCCGATGTCCTGGTGGAGCCACGTGTAGACGGCGTCGTTGACCGCCGCGGGCGCCGCTCCACCAGCTCCGAAGTGCACCTCGTTGAGCTCGATGGCATAGCCGGCCACGACGACGGTGACGAAGCTCAGGACCCAGGACCACACGGCCGCCAGGCGGACCGGGTGCCCGGCCATGGTCTCCGCCTGATTGCGGGCCACGAACAGGACCGACACGAGGGCGATCAGGCCACCCGTCATGACGAGCACTCCGGTCACGATGTCGTCGCCGGCGATCCCGTTCGTGCCGCCGGCGGATGTGAAGTAGGTGCCGGGGTCGAAGGTGGTGAAACCCATCGCCACGTACATGACGGTCATCAGCGCCGCGCCAGCCGCGACCATCGTCAGGCCTAGCTGCGCTACCCGGCGGGCGGCACCGGCAAGTCGCTCGTACCCGAATTGGCGAACCGCGATGGCCACCGTGAGGGCCATGACCCCGACGACCATCTCGTGCGAGTGGGAGCCGATCAGGTTTGCGCTGAGGTCGTCGAGGCTGAGGCCCACCGAGGCGGCGTATGAGCCGATCACACCGGGCGTATCACCGAACTCGAGGATCCAGCCCGCCAGGTGACCCATCAGCGCGGCGACCAGCATCGAGGTCGCGCCCAGCCCGGCGGCCCAGAACGGCAGCGTGCGTGAGACCGGGGTTCGGCGCCGCCACTCGACGACCAGCCCGACCAGGAGCGCGATGAGGATCTCATCGAGGGCGAAGAAGCCCAGGATCTGGACCCACATCGGGACCTCGGCGCCCGGGATCTGGCGGTCCCAGATCCCGCCGATGGCGGTCACGATCGTGGCGAACAGGACGCCGCCGACGATCAGCGCGCGAGTGTGGCGCGATGTCAGCTGCAGGACGCTGCAGGTCAGCAGGGCAAGCAGCCCGACCATGCCGATCAGCAGGCCATGGAGGTACATCACCCGCCAGTAGTCGGGCGTCGCTCCGGCGCTCGACTCGCTCTGGAACGGGTTTGAGACGAGGAGGCTGCCCAGTGCGAACAGCACCAGCCAGCCGATGACGAAGAAGATGAGGTGACGTTGCGTCAGCCAGGGAAACCGCCCGAACGGCGGCTCGTCCTCTTGAGTGGAGAGGGGCGAGTGTCGGTCGGAAGGCCCCTGCGCCGTCGATTGCACGGCCACGGGTCGGCCCTCCTTTCAGAAGTCACCCTTAGTTAACGCGTGCACGCGGCGCATGGGCAGAGGGCTGCGACCCGAAAGAGCGGCCGTCGGGTCGTCCTCCGTCCTGGTCCATCTGGCGGCTCGATACCTGCCAGATGTCACACACGGCCCACTGGTCGCCTCCGGCGACGTTCCCCGACCGGATCCAGCGAGCGCTCGAGGTCTGCACCGCCCATAAGGTCTTCGAGACCGCGGCACCAGGCCTTTGCTCCGGTGCTGCCGATTCCAGGCTCCGGATCGCCTCCTGCGAATCTGCTCCATCCGTCCGGCGAAGGCCCCGGGACGTTGGCTGTCCATGCATCCGATTGGTAGGCGAGGTCGGGGTCGAACCGACACGTTCCTCACGGAACACCGGCTCCTAAGGCCGGCGCGTCTGCCATTCCGCCACTCGCCCCACGCGAGTCTAGCGGGCCCGCGGGCGGCGGCTCGACCTCGCGCGCACGACCCACCCTATACTCGGCCGGCGATGCAAGTGACCGCTACCCCCGCCCCCAAGAGCTCCATCCTCCTCGAGATCGAGGTTCCCCCCGATCGCCTCGATCGCGCCGTGCGCGACGCCGTTGGCCGCCTGTCCCGACGGACCCGCGTGGCCGGGTTTCGTCCGGGCAAGGCGCCGCGGCCCATCCTGGAGCGCATGCTCGGACCCGGTGCCGTGCTCGATGAAGCCGTCGATCATCTCGTCCAGGACGCGTACCGTGAGGCGGTCATCGAGCAGGGGATCGTCCCCCTCACCAACGCCGACGTCGAGGTGGTCGAGGCGGTCGAGGGCAAGCCGCTCCGGTTCAAGGCGACCATTCAGGTCCGGCCCGAGGTCGAGCTCGGGGACTACGCGGGCTTCAACTTCGGGCCCCAGATCGAGGCGGTCGACGAGGAGAAGGTCGACAAGGTGGTCGACGAGCTGCGTGACCAGAACGCGACCCTGGCCGCCGTCGAGGATCGCGGCGCCCGCAACGGCGACTGGGCGGTGATCGGGTTCGTCGGGACCCGGGACGGCGAGGCGTTCGACGGCGGAACGGCGGAGCGGATGCCCCTGATCATCGGCGAGGACCGCCTGATCCCCGGGTTCGAGGCGAACCTCCTCGACCTCAAGCCGGGCGACCAGAAGGGGTTCGACGTCACCTTCCCCGAGGACTACGGGGAGGACAGCCTGGCCGGCAAGACGGCGCACTTCGAGGTCGACCTCAAGGAGCTCCGTGAGAAGATCCTGCCCGACGCGGACGACGAGTTCGCTCGCTCGATGGGCGAGTACCCCGACCTCGCCGCTCTCCGGGCGGAGGTGGACCAGCGCCTGAAGCGCAGCGCGCTCGACCGGGCCCGTCACGAGTTCAGTGACCGGATCATCGACTACGCCGTCGCCAACGCCACCATCGACCTCCCGGACATCCTGGTCGACCAGGAGGTGGAGGTCATGCACGACGAGTTCCAGGCCACCCTGGCAAGACAGGGGATCGGCGAGGAGGCGTACCTCAAGGCCACCGAGCAGACCGAGGCCGACCTGCACGCGGAGTTCCGCCCGCGGGCGGAGCAGCGGGCCAAGGTGTTGCTCGTGCTCTCGAAGATCGCCGAGGCCGAGGGCATCGAGGTGCCCGAGGCGGAGGTCGAGGCCCAGATCGAGCTCGCCCAGGCTCGATACAAGGATCAGAAGACCCTCCGATACTTCGAGTCGGATCGCGGCCGAAGCTTCATCCGGAGCACGCTGCGCCGGACCCGGACCGTCGAGACGCTGGTCGACCGCTGGCTGGAGGCTCACCCGGAGCACCCGGCCCTGCCGCACCTCGAGGACGACGCGCCATCGGCCGCCGGGGCCCCCCAGGCCGAGGCCGCCGCGTCCATCGACGCCACCGATCCGGGGGCGATCCCCGGCTCCTCATCCGCCGGGGCGGATAGCTGACAACGGCGCTCGATCCGTCGAGCGCGACCGAACGCAGGGAGACCCACGATGCTCGTCCCGATGGTCATCGAATCCACCAGCCGCGGTGAGCGCGCCTATGACATCTACTCGCGGCTGCTGCGGGAGCGGATCATCTTCCTGGGCGACGCGATCGACGATCACCTCGCCAACCTGGTGATCGCCCAGCTGCTGTTCCTCGAGTCCGAGGATCCCGAGAAGGACATCAGCCTGTACATCAACTCGCCCGGCGGCGTGGTGACGAGCGGGCTTGCGATCTACGACACGATGCAGTACCTGCGGGCACCGGTGAGCACGATCTGCATCGGCATGGCGGCATCGATGGCGGCCGTCCTGCTGGCGGCGGGCGCGAAGGGCAAGCGGTACGCGCTGCCTCACAGCCGGGTGATGATCCACCAGGGATCGGGCGGCTTCCGCGGCAACGCCCCCGACGCCGTGATCCAGATGAAGGAGTGGGAGCACCTGGTCCAGGTGAACAACGAGATCCTCGCCCGCCATACCGGGCAGCCGCTGGACCAGGTGATCAAGGATACCGATCGGGACCATTTCATGGGTCCCGAGGAGGCCCAGGACTATGGCATCATCGATTCGGTCTACACCCTGACCGGTGATTCGCTCATCGCGCAAGCGCACGATGCCGAGACCACCACCGGCAAGGACTCAGGCCCACGATCGGCGGCACGGGACGAACCCGGGCCGGCGACGGAGCGATAGCGCGGGAATGCCATGCCGGTGACGACCTCGGGCTCGAAGGGGACGAAGGTTCCCTATCGCTGCTCGTTCTGCGGCAAGAGCCAGGAGCAGGTTCGCAAGCTCATCGCAGGCCAGGGCGTGTACATCTGCGACGAGTGCATCAACCTGTGCCAGGAGATCATCGAGGAGGAGATGCTGGAGGCGCCCAAGTCGCGCCCGGCCCAGCAGAAGCTCCCCAACCCGCGCCAGATCACCGGCTCCCTCGACCAGTACGTCATCTCCCAGGAGAAGGCGAAGAAGGTCCTGTCGGTCGCGGTCTACAACCACTACAAGCGAATCAACGCGGGCTCCACGGTGGACGAGGTCGAGCTCCAGAAGTCCAACGTGCTGCTCGTCGGCCCGACCGGATCAGGCAAGACGCTGCTGGCCCAGACCCTGGCGCGCGTCCTCGACGTGCCGTTCTGCATCGCCGATGCCACCTCGCTCACCGAGGCCGGCTACGTCGGTGAGGACGTCGAGAACATCCTGCTGCGGCTCATCCAGGCCGCCGATTTCGACGTGGCACGGGCGCAGCGCGGGATCATCTACATCGACGAGATCGACAAGATCGCGCGCAAGGCCGACAACCCCTCGATCACGCGCGACGTGTCGGGCGAGGGCGTGCAGCAGGCGCTGCTCAAGATCCTCGAAGGGACCATCGCCAACGTGCCACCCCAGGGCGGCCGCAAGCACCCGCACCAGGACTTCATCCAGATCGACACCACCAACATCCTGTTCGTCTGCGGCGGTGCATTCGACGGGCTGGAGAAGATCGTCGAGGAGCGGGTGGGAAAGCGGTCGATCGGCTTCGGTTCCGAGGGTGGGATGTCCGCGTCGGACCGGGCCAAGATCATCGAGCGCCTGATGCCCGAGGACCTGCTCAAGTACGGGCTCATCCCCGAGTTCATCGGGCGCCTGCCGGTGATCGTGACCCTGTCGCCGCTGACCGCCGAGGACCTCATGCGGGTCCTGATCGAGCCCAAGAACGCGGTCACCCGCCAGTTCCAGAAGTTCCTCCAGCTGGACAAGGTCGAGCTCGTGTTCACCGAGGCCGCGCTGCTCGCGGCGGCCGAGGTCGCGATCGACCGCAAGACCGGCGCCCGGGCGCTCCGCTCGATCGTGGAGGAGGCGCTGCTCGAGGTGATGTTCGACATCCCGGAGCGCACCGACGTCCGCAAGTGCATCATCACCGAGGAGACGATCCGCGACGGTCGGGCGCCACTGCTGCTCACCAAGTCGGACCTCGACAAGGGCGTCGACGAGACAAACTACGCGGAGTGGCTGGCGGAGCGCGGCGCCAGCGCGTAGCGCCGTCGCGGGCCTGACCCGGCTCGGCTCGCTGGCCCACCTCGGTGGCGGCCGGTCCGGGAGCGGGTCAGCCGGTCTGGAACAGCCGCAGCACCAGCAGCGCGAGAGCGGCACCAGCGACCCCGACGGCCAGGGCGCGGTGACCGGCGAGCCGGTCCAGGAACCGGGCGACGGGCAGGACCAGCAGGGCGACCACGGCATACAGCAGGTGCAGCGCATCGTTGGGATGACCACCCGTCCCCAGGATCACGAGCCCGCTGGCGGCGGCCACGGCGACGAGCACGATTGCGACCAGGATCACCCGGTCACGCGCGAACCGGACCGGGCGGTGGAGGACGGCGCCTGCCGCGATCACCAGCACGAGCAGGCCGCCGCAGGCCGCGGCCAGGATCGCCAGGATCAGGTGAATGCCGGCCAGCAAACCACGACCTCCGTTCGGCGAGGTGCAACAGGCAGGCCGCCCGGGCACCACATGCAGCGGCGAACCCGCGGCGCAGGTAGGATGGGTTCCCCTCGATCGCCGCCACTGGAGCTGATGGTAGACCGACTGAGCGCGCCCCCTGCCGGTTCCCCGCCAACGCCGCGACGGCGCGTCCCTCGACGCGCTCCGTCCGGTCGTGGTGTGCTGCTCGGCTACGGTGCCGTGGTTGGCCTGCTCGTCCTGGTGCTGGCCGTGGCGGGCTCGGTGGCCGGCGCCTCCTCGCCGACGGCGACGCGGGCGGAGAGCGGTCCCGCGGTCACGGTTGCGGCCCGTGGCGAGCAGCTGTTCCTGACCAGCTGCGCCGCATGCCACGGGCCCCAGGGCGCCGGCACGGCCAACGGGGTCGACATCCGGACGGCCGGTGCCGCGCTGGCCGACTTCGTGCTCCGGACCGGGCGGATGCCGCTCGCCGATCCGGCGGCGCCCGCACGGCGCGGCACGCCCCAGTTCGACGACGCGGACATCAAGGCGCTGGTCGCCTACGTCGCCAGCCTGGGTAACGGTCCGGCGATCCCGACGGTCGTGGTCAGCGGCGCGGACGTGGCCCAGGGCCGTGACCTGTTCGTGGCCAACTGCGCGGCCTGTCACGGGCCCGCCGGTGGCGGCGGATCGGTCGGTGGCGGGTTCGTCGCCCCGAACCTGACCCAGGCGGACCCGACGACGGTGGGCGAGGCCGCGCTCACCGGCCCGGGACCCATGCCGAGGTTCTCGTTCTCGCCCGATGAGCTGGACAACCTGGCCGCCTACGTCCAGTTCCTGCGCAATGCCCCGCATCCAGGTGGCGCCACGGCCCCCGCGGTGGGCCCCGTGACCGAGGGCTTCATGGCCGGCATGGTCCTGCTTGTGCTGCTGCTCATCGCGCGCTGGGTCGCCGTGCGGCGTGAGCCGAAGGACGCCCCGTGAGCGGGCCCGTCACGGGCACGCGGCGGACGGAGCGGGTGATCGCCGCGATCTTCGGCGTGTCCGCGATCGCCGGGATCGCGCTGCTCGCCGTCTACCTCGCCGGCGGGCAGACGCAGCTCGAGGCGGTGCTCCTGGCGATCTGCCTGGGCGGCATCGGCATCGGGATCATCGCGTGGTCGCAATGGCTGCTGCCGGGCGCCCTGCACGTGGAGCCTCGCCATCCGGTGGCCGAGTCCGCCAGTGCCGACGCGGAGCGCGAGATCCTCGAGGAGGAGCACTCGATCACGCGCCGCTCGTTCCTGGTGCGGGCCCTGGGCGGGGCCCTGGGCGGCCTGGTGGCGGCGCTCGCGATCCCGGTCCTGTCGCTGGGCCCGTCGCCCGGGCGAGGCTTGTTCGAGACGCCATGGCGGAAGGGCGGCCTGCGACTCGTCGGCCTGGACGGGACGCCGATCAAGGCCACCGACCTGCCGTTGGAAGGGATCGTAACCGCGTTCCCGGAGGGCTATGTCGGGACTGCGGACGCCCAGACCCTGCTCATCCGGGTCGCGCCAGACTTGCTCAAGCTGGCACAGGACCGGATGGCCTGGGCGCCGGAGGGCTACGTAGCGTATTCGAAGCTGTGCACCCATGCCGGCTGTCCGGTGGGCCTGTACCGGGCCGCCGAGCACCGCCTTATCTGCCCCTGCCACCAATCGACGTTCAACGTGCTCGACGGCGCACAACCGGTGTTCGGTCCGGCCGGCCGGCCGCTGCCCCAGCTGCCGATCCAGCTGCAGCCGGACGGGACGTTCATCGCGCTGGGCGACTTCTCGGCGCCGGTCGGGCCGGCCTTCTGGGACATGACCGATGGCTGAGCCGGACGAGCGCACGGCGGCGCCGGACGCGGCGCCGATGGAGGCTGCCATGAAGCCGTCGGAGGCCGGCGGGAAGCGCGCGGACACGGACGCGACACCGGCTGACGGCGACGCAGCGAAGGAGCGCGACACCGAGCTCGAGCGCCTGGTGGGCTGGGTCGACCGGCGCACCGGGCTGGCGAGCCCGGTCCGCGTCGCGATGCGCAAGGTGTTTCCCGACCACTGGAGCTTCCTCCTCGGCGAGATCGCGCTGTTCGCGTTCGTGATCCTGCTCGCGACCGGCACCTTCATGACGTTCTTCTACACGCCGGACGCCCGCCAGGTCACCTACCAGGGCACGTACCAGACCCTCGACGGCGCCCAGATGTCGGCGGCCTTCGCGTCGGTGATGCGGCTCTCGTTCGACGTCGAGGCCGGGCTCCTGATGCGCCAGGTCCACCACTGGGCGGCCCTCATCTTCATCGGCGCGATCGCCGCCCACCTCGCCCGCATCTTCTTCACGGGCGCGTTCCGGCGGCCGCGTGAGGTCAACTACCTGATCGGCATCGGGCTGCTGATGTTCGCCCTTGGCGAGGGCATCACCGGGTACTCGCTGCCAGACGACCTCCTGTCGGGCACCGGCCTCCGGATCATCGACTCGGTGATGCTCTCGGTACCGTTCGTCGGACCGTGGGTGGCGTCCCTGTTCTTCGGGGGCGAGTTCCCCACGCCGGACATCCTCAGCCGCCTGTTCGTGTTCCACGTGATGCTCCTGCCCGGGCTGCTCGTGGGCGGCATCTCGGTCCACCTCGGCCTGCTGTGGTTCCAGAAGCACACCCAGTACCGTGGTGGGGCGGCCCGCGAGGACAACGTGGTCGGCCTGCCGTTCTGGCCGGGCCAGGTGTTCCGCTCTCTCGGCCTGTTCTTCCTCACCGCCGCGGTCATCGTGCTGGTCGCCGGCCTGATCCAGATCAACCCGGTGTGGTTGTACGGGCCATACGTGCCCTACCTCGCGACGGTCCCCGCACAACCCGACTGGTATGTCGGCTGGCTCGAGGGAGCACTGCGCCTGGGCCTGCCGATCGAGCCGACGATCCTGGGCGTCACGATCCCGACGACGTTCGTGCCAGGCGTCCTGATCCCCGGGCTGCTCGTCGGCGCGCTCACGATCTGGCCGTTCCTCGAGGCGCGCCTGACCCATGACCACGCCGAGCATCACCTGCTCGACTCCCCCTGGGGCACCCCGATACGGACGGCGACCGGCGCCGCGGGTGTGGTCCTGTTCCTCGTGCTGACCCTGGCCGGCGGCAACGACGTGCTGGCCGTGATCTTCGACATCCCCGTCGAGAGCATCACCGGGGTGTTCCGCGTGCTGCTCGTGGTCGCGCCCGTGCTGACCTGGCTGATCACCTACCGCGTGGCCCGCGAGCGGCATGACCGGGGGGGCACCCCCGAGGAGCCCGAGAGCATCCTGCTGGTCCGGAACGCGGCCGGCGGGTTCAGCGAGGCGGAGGCGGACCAGTGAGGCGGCACGCGATCGGTGGTGGGTGGCATCCGCGGCGCCTGATCGCGCTCGGGCTGGGCATGCTCGTGGTTGTGAGCGTCGCCGGCTGCATGCCCGCGCCGGCAACCACCCAGGCCCAGGACATCTCGAACCTCTACCTGGTGTTCCTGGGCGGCGGCGTCATCGTCGCCGCGATCGTCTGGGGCCTGGTGACATGGTCGATCATCCGCTATCGCCGCCGCGACGACCGGTTGCCCGCCCAGACCAGCGGCAGCCTGAAGATCGAGGCCATCTGGACCCTGATCCCGCTGGTCACGGTGTTGGTGCTGTTCGGGCTGACCGTCCGGACCCTCGAAGCGGTCGATACCGTCAACCCCGGCGGCGTGAACCTCCACGTGACCGCGTTCCGCTGGCAGTGGCAGGCAAGCTATCCGGACAGCGGGGTGACGGTCACCGGCACCGGCGGCCAGCCGCCCGTGATCGTGCTCCCGGTCGACACGCCGATCCACGTGACCCTGGAGTCGCTCGACGTCAACCACGCCTGGTTCGTGCCCGCCTTCCTGTTCAAGCGCGATGCGATTCCGGGCCACCCCTCCCTGTTCGACATCCGGATCACGGCGCCCGGTGACTACCCAGGCGCCTGCGCCGAGTTCTGCGGCATCGGCCACGACCAGATGCTGTTCACGATCCGGGCCGTCGACGCGGCCCAGTTCAACACCTGGCTGGCCGACCAGGCCGCCAGCGGGAGCGCTGCCCCATGACCGCCATCGACGCCCCCGTCACGACCGTTGCCGCGCCGAGGGTCGGCCTGCTGGACTGGTTGACCACGACCGATCACAAGCGGATCGGGATCCTGTACATCACCTCGGCCTTCGGGTTCGCGCTGATCGGTGGGGCTATCGCCGAGATCATCCGGCTCGAGCTGGCGCAGCCCGGCCAGCAGCTCGTGAGCGCCTCGACGTACGACCAGCTGTTCACCGTCCACGGCACCCTGATGCTGCTGTTCTTCGCCGGACCGCTCGCCATCGGCTTCGCGAACGCGATCACGCCCCTCCAGATCGGCGCGGCCGACATGGCGTTCCCGCGGCTCAACGCCCTGTCGTTCTGGCTGTTCCTGTTCGGCGGCCTGATCGTGATGTCGGGCTTCCTGACCACGGGCGGCGCCGCGGCCGCCGGCTGGACCGGGTACGCACCGCTGTCCGGACCCACCTACTCTCCCAACGTCGGCATGGACCTGTGGATCGCCGGCGTCGCCCTGGTCGGGGTGTCGGGGATCCTCGGCGCGCTCAACTTCCTGGTGACGATCTACACCCGTCGCGCGCCCGGGATGCGGATGTTCCGGATGCCGATGTTCACGTGGACCATCCTGGTCACCGCGGTGCTCATCCTGTTCGCGTTCCCGTCGGTCACTGCCGACCTCGCGATGCTGTTCATCGATCGCCATTTCGGCGGTGGCTTCTTCGATCCGAGCCAGGGCGGCGATCCCGTGCTGTGGCAGCACCTGTTCTGGTTCTTCGGCCATCCCGAGGTCTACATCCTGATCCTGCCCTACTTCGGCATCGTGAGCGAGGTCATCCCCGTGTTCTCGAGCAAGCCCCTGTTCGGGTACCGGGCCCTGGTGTTCGCCACGATCGCGATCGCCGGGCTGTCGATGGGGGTCTGGGCCCACCACATGTTCACCACCGGTGAGGTGGACCTGCCGTTCTTCTCGATCATGTCGCTCCTGATCGCGGTCCCGACCGGGATCAAGATCTTCAACTGGACGGCAACGATGTGGCGGGGCAGCCTCCGGTTCACGGTGCCGATGCTGTGGTGCCTGGGCCTGCTGTACGTGTTCACCACCGGCGGGATCACGGGCGTCATGCTCGCGTCGCCGCCGATCGACTTCCAGGCCCAGGACACCTACTTCGTGGTCGCCCACCTGCACAACGTGCTGATCGGCGGCACGATGTTCGCGGGCTTCGCCGGCGTCTACTTCTGGTTCCCCAAGATGACCGGCCGGACGCTGGACGAGCGCCTGGGCCGCATCCACGTGGCTGCCTGGGTGATCGGGTTCGCGCTCACGTTCATCCCGCAGTACATCCTGGGCGCCGAGGGGATGCCGCGGCGGATCGCCGACTACCCCGCCTCCACCGGTTGGGAGGCGCTCAACATGGTGTCCACGGTCGGTGCCCTGGTGCTGGCCGCGGGCATGCTCCCGTTCCTGCTGGCCGTGTACCGCGCGCTCCGGCGCCCGGCCGACGCCCCGTCCGACCCGTGGGGCGGGAACTCGCTGGAGTGGGCGACCACGTCGCCGCCGCCGCACCACAACTTCGACCGGTTGCCGCCGATCCGGTCGCTGCGGCCGGTGTTCGACGCCCGGATCGCGGCCGAGGCGGAGCGGCGCGAGGCCGAGCGGCACGAGGCGGGCGGCAGCTGATGCCCGAGGAGGTCCGGTTCTTCGGCCGCCTGTCGCTGTTCGCGCTGGCTGCCGGTCTGATCTACTGGTTCCTGAGCTACGAGAACGCCGGGACGGTGCTCCTGCTGGGCTTCGGGGTGGCGACGGGGGTTGCCTTCCTGGTCCTGCGGGGCGGCCAGCGGCGGGCGGCACCCCACGCTGCCGGCGGCGCGTCGGATGGCGACGCCGAGACCGACACCGGTCCGGACGGGCCGTTCGGCGACGAGTCCGCCCCCGTGCCCACCCGCAGCGCCGCGCCCCTCGCCGTCGGGTTCGGGCTGGCGGTGGTCGTGCTGGCCGGCGCCTTCGGCCCATGGTTCGTCATCGTCGGGGCCGTGCCGCTTCTGGCCGGAGCGATCGACTGGCTGCGTGCCGCGAACCGCGAGCTGGACCAGCTCTCGGCAGCGACCCACCGAGACACGACGGACCGGTCGCCCGGGGCGTAGGCGGCCGGGTGCAGCACGCCGACCATCTCGCGCTGATCCGCGGCGGCGTGGCCGGGGCGGGTCCACGCTGGCTGGAGCTGGGAGCGGGTGACGGCGAGTTCACGCTCGCGCTGGCCGACATCCTGGGGAGCGCGGGCCATATCCTCGCCCTGGATCGCGATCGCTGGGCGCTGGCCGACCTGGCCGAGCGCGTCGCAGCTCGATACCCCGGCACCCCCGTGCATACCCTGACCGCGGACTTCACCGCCGAGCTCCCCTCGGGACTGTTCGACGGCGTGCTGGCCGCCAACAGCCTCCATTTCGTCGCGGACCTGGCGCCTCTGCTCGCTGCCATCCGCACGAGGCTCGTCCCGGGCGGCCGCCTGGTCCTCGTGGAGTACGACTCGGAGCACGGCAATCCGTACGTCCCGCATCCGATCTCGTTCGCCAGCTGGCAGGGACTGGCCGCGGAGGCCGGGCTGTCGGAGCCGGCGCTGCTGCACCGGGCGCCGAGCCGCTTCCTGGGTTCGATCTACGGCGCGGTCACGACCGTCCCGGCGCCCGGATTGCCGCGGACCCCGTGCTAAACTCCGGCCCTCACGGCGGAGACCGAGAGGAGTAGGTCCGGGGGACGGCCCCAAGCGAGCGCGGGACGGTGCGAGCCGCGCGGGTTCGGCGGACCGAAGGTCGCTCGCGAGCCGTGCGCCTGGCGCCCGATAGCGCGCCGAGAGCGTGACCGGAAGCCGGTCCGCGGCGATGACCCGCGAGCCCCGGTCGCAGAACCAGCAGGTGGTACCACGACCCCGCTCGTCCGCTGGACGAGCGGGGTTTTCGATCTCTACCGGAGCATGACCGAGATGACCCAGCCGACGCCCCAGACGCTCGCCAAGGCATTCGTGCCGGCCGAGTTCGAGCGCGACATCTACGAGCGCTGGCTGGCCGCGGACGTGTTCGCGCCCGACGGCTCCGGGTCGACGGCGGATCCCGAGCTCGAGCCGTTCGTGATCATCCAGCCGCCGCCCAACGTCACCGGAAGCCTCCATCTCGGCCACGCGCAACGGACCACCGTCGAGGACCTGATGATCCGCCACGCGCGGATGCTGGGCCACCCGGCGCTGTTCCTGCCCGGGCTCGACCACGCCAGCATCGCCGCCCAGTTCGTGCTCGACGGGATCCTGGCCGCGGAGGGCGAGAGCCGCGCCACGCTGGGTCGCGAGCGCTACCTGCAGCGGATGCGCGCGTTCGTGGAGGAGACTCGCACGACGATCCTGACCCAGCAGCGCCGGCTGGGGGGCAGCTGCGACTGGGGCCGGCTGCGGTTCACGATGGACGAGGTTTCCGCCCGGGCCGTTCGCGAGGCCTTCCTCCGGCTCTACCGGCGGGGGCTGGCCTACCGGACCGAGGCGCTCATCAACTGGTGTCCGGGCTGCCGGACCAGCGTCAGCGATCTCGAGGTCATCCCAACCCCAGAGACGGGTGCGATCTGGCGGGTGCGCTACCACCTCGTTGACGAGGCGAGCGGCCGGCCCGACCCCGACGCGACCATGACCGTCGCGACGACCCGACCCGAGACGATCCTGGGCGACACGGCGGTCGCCGTCCATCCGGGTGACGAACGGTACCGGGCGCTCGTCGGACGTCAGGTGCGGATCCCGTTCGTGGACCGCAACGTGCGGATCATCGAGGACCCGGTGGTGGACCCTGCGTTCGGCACGGGCGCGGTGAAGATCACGCCGGCCCATGACCACGACGATCATGAGACGGGACGGCGGCACGGCCTGGCCATGCCCACGATCCTCGACGATCTCGCCCGGGTGGCGAACACGGGCACCGCCTACGACGGCCTCGATCGTTACGAGGCCAGGAGGCGGATCCTCGCCGACCTGGCGGCAGCGGGCGACCTCGAGGGCGAACAGCCGCACGAGATGGTGATCGGTCGCTGCCAGCGCAGCAACGACGTGGTGGAGCCGCGGCTCAAGACCCAGTGGTTCGTGCGCACTGGTCCGCTGGCGGAGGCCGCGCTCGAGGCGACCCGCTCGGGGCGGACCCGGTTCCTGCCCGACCGGATGGAGAAGGTCTGGGAGCACTGGATGACCAACATCCGCGACTGGAACGTGTCCCGCCAGCTGTGGTGGGGCCACCGGATCCCTGCCTGGTACTGCCCCGACGGCCACGTCACGGTCAGCGCCGATCCCGACGGCCCGGCGGCCTGCGACGTGTGCGCCCGCCCGGCCGCCGTCCTCGTCCAGGACCCGGACATCTTCGACACCTGGTTCAGCTCCGGGCTGTGGCCGTTCTCGACCCTCGGCTGGCCCGAGGCCACCGACGACCTCGTTCGCTACTACCCGGGCTCGGTCATGGAGACGGGCTACGACATCCTGTTCTTCTGGGTGGCCCGGATGATGATGCTGGGCCTCGAGCTTGCCGAGGACATCCCGTTCCACACCGTCTACCTGTCGGGCCTGATCCGGGACCCGAACGGCGCGAAGATGTCGAAGACCAAGGGCAATGTCGTCGACCCGCTCGGGATGATCGAGGAGATGGGTGCCGACGCGCTGCGGTTCGCCGTGGTCCACGGCACGACGCCCGGCAACGACCAGCGGCTCGGGACGGCCAAGGTCGAGAACGCCCGCAACTTCGGCAACAAGCTGTGGAACGCGACCCGGTTCGTGCTCGGAGCACGACCCGCGAGCATCCCGGCAACGTCCGAGCGCCGCCTGCCCGACCAGACGCACCTGGGCCCAGCCGACCGCTGGGTGCTCTCGAGGGCGGCGGCGACGGTGGCGGCGGTGGACCGGGCCATGGCCGATTTCAACCTCGGGGAGGTGACCCGTCTCCTGTACGAGGCCATCTGGAACGAGTACTGCGACTGGGGCCTGGAGCTCGCCAAGGTCCGCCTGGCCGACGATCGACGCGCCGATGCCGAGCGCGAGGCGACGTGGTGGGCGCTGGTCGAAGCGCTGGACACCTACCTTCGGCTGCTGCATCCGGTGATGCCGTTCGTGACCGAGCGGCTGTGGCAGGCCCTGCCGCATCGGGCCACGGACCCGGATCTGCTGATCGTCGCGCGCTGGCCCGGTGCCGGCGAGCGCGACGAGGAGGTCGAGTCGCAGGTGGGGGCGCTCGTGGAGCTCGTTCGGGCTATCCGCAACGCGCGGGCGGACGCAAAGCTCGAGCCGGCAGCATACCTGCCGCTCGACGTGTACGTGGAGCCTGAGCTGGGCCACACGCTCGAGGCGCTGCGCCCGGCGCTCGAACGGCTGACGCGGGCCCGCCCGCTGCGCCGGCGCCTGACGCGGGAGGAGCTTCGCGACGGCGCCCAACAGGGCCTGGCTGTCGTGGCGGGTCCGGCGGAAGCGGTCATCGGCCTGGCGGGAGAGGATCCGGCCGCAGCCGAGGCGGACCGGGCACGGCTCGAGAAGGAGCTCGGGGACGCCCTGCGACTGCTCGATGCGGCGCGTGCCAGGCTGGCCAACGAGGCGTTCGTCTCGAAGGCCCCCGCGGCCATCGTCGAGGGCGCCCGGGCACGCGAGCAGGAGCTCGCGGAGCAGGTCGAGCGACTTGCCGCCCAGCTCAGCCGCTGATTGCCGGTCGGTTGTCGGTCCCGGGGGGGGGTTGTCGTCGGACCCTAGAATGGGATCGGTTCCATGAGGAGGCCGGACTGGCGTGGGTGTCACGATCGGGGACGTTGCCCGTCGGGCGGGTGTTGGCCGCGGGACGGTCAGCCGCGTCCTCAACAACCGTGCCAACGTCGATCCGGCGACCCGCGAACGAGTCCTGGCGGCGATCCGTGAGCTGGACTTCAGGCCCAGCAAGACCGCCCGGCGGCTGAGCCTCCGACGGACCCAGACGATCGCGGTCATCATCCCATTCCTGTCCCGACCGTCGGCCATCGAGCGGTTCCGGGGCATCGAGAACGCGCTGGCCAACGTCGGCTACGACCCGCTCGTGTTCAACGTCGAGGACCTGACACGGCGCGAGGCGGTGTTCGAGGAGCTGCTGCGACCGGAGCGGGTCGACGGGCTGATCATCGTGTCCCTGTCGCCCCACCCCGCTGAGCTGCGCCGGATCGAACGCTCGGGGCTGCCAACCGTGCTCCTGGACGCGCATCATCGGGCGCTCCCGCGCGTGGTCGGCGACGACGTCCTGGGTGGGCGCATCGCCTGCCAGCACGTGATCGGGCTCGGGCATCGCCGGATCGCGTTCCTGGGCGACTACTCGCGCGCGCCGCTCGCGTTCACGTCGAGCCGCCTGCGGCTGACCGGTGTCCGCCGGGCCGCCCACCGCGCCGGGATCCGCATCCCGCCCAGCATGGTCGGTACGGGCGAGCATTCGCGCCGGGCGGCCGCGGAGCTAGCGACCCGGATGCTGACGTCGGCCCATCCGCCGACCGCGATCGTGTGCGCCAGCGACACCCAGGCGGCAGGGGTGCTCGAGGCGGTGGCTCAGCTCGGCCTGTCCGTGCCGCGCGACCTCTCGGTCACCGGGTATGACGACCTCGAGATGGCCGATCACCTGGGGCTGACCACCATCCACCAGCCGCTGTTCGAGTCGGGTGTCCGGGCCGTGGAGCGGCTGCTGGACCTGATCGAGGGCGGCAGCCCCAGGCCGCTTCGCGAGGCGCAGAGCATCCGCCTGGTGATGCGTCGATCGACTGCGCCGCCCGCCGAGCGGGTGGCCGTCGGGCAACCGGTGTAGCCTTGACACCGGTTGGTAGGCTTGGTTTGTCTGACTCGTGGAACCGGTTCCACGAGTCGTGCTGCTCGCCTGTCGCGCGGCGTGTGCTGCCGATCAGGATGACGCGGAGGAGGAGTCGATGAAACATCGCTTGTTTGCCAGCCTGTGTGCTGGCGTGTTTGTCGTGGCTGCGTGCAGCAGCTCGAGCACGCCTACCCCGGCGACACCCGCGCCAACCTCCGGTGGCGGGGGCTCGATGGCTCCCACCGAGGGTGCATCCGCCACGCCGGATCTGTCCGGCAAAACCGTCACCGTCGGCGGCGCGTTCGTCGATGTGGAGGCAGATCGCTTCAACGAGGCGATGAAACCGTTCGAGGATGCGACCGGCGCGAAGGTCGAGTACAGCGGCGACAAGTCATTCGAGCAGAACCTGAACGTGCAGGTTCAGGCCGGCAACCCGCCGGACGTCGCGCTGCTTCCGCAGCCGGGTGGCATGAAGAACTACGCCAGTCAGGGCAAGCTGTACCCGCTACCCGCCGACATCGTGGCCAACATCGATGCCAACTATGCGCCCGGCTGGAAGGAGTCGGGAACCGCGGATGATGGCAAGGTCTACGGCGTGTTCCATCGAGTGAATCTCAAGGGGCTCGTCTTCTACCCCAAGGTCTACTGGGACTCCAAGGGATACACGGCGCCCACGACGTGGGACGAGATGCAGACGCTCATGAGCCAGATGGTGTCCGACGGCACGCCGCCGTGGTGCATCGGGATCGAGAGCGGGGCCGCCACGGGCTGGCCGTTCACCGACTGGGTCGAGGAGGTCATGCTCCGGACCGTCGGGCCCGACGGCTACGACGCCTGGGTGGCCGGCAAGACGCCGTTCACGGATCCGACGGTCAAGACCGCGTTCCAGGACGTGCTCGACATCTGGACCAACCCGGACGACGTGTTCGGTGGCATAAACTACATCGTCCAGACCAACTTCGGTGATGCGCCGCCGAACGCGTTCACAGACCCGCCGAAGTGCGTGCTGACGAACCAGGGCAACTTCATCACGACGTTCTTCCCCGACTCCGTGCAGGCGGATCTGGACAACCAGGTCGGCGTGTTCCCGCTGCCGGCGATCGACAGCTCGATCGGCACACCGGGCGAGGTCGGCGGAGACCAGGCGGTGGCCTTCGCGGATCGCCCGGAGGTGTGGGCATTCCTCAAGTACCTCACCACGTCGCAGTCGGGCGAGTCCTGGCAGAAGGCCGGTGGCGCCCTGTTCCCGTACAAGGATCAGGACCTCTCGCTCTACTCCTCGAAGCTCGATGCGGCTTTCGCCAAGACGCTCGTCGACGCGCCGGCAGTCCGATTCGACGGATCCGACGCGATGCCGGCGGTGGTCGGCCAGGGCACGTTCTGGAAGGAGCCCATCAAGGTCCTGACGGGCAGCGAGGATCTCGATACCGCGCTGAAGAACATCCAGGCCAGCTGGCCCAGCCAGTAGCCTCGAGCTGAAAGTGGCGGGGTCGCGGTCGCGGCTCCGCCACTGACCATTTGCCAGGTCCCCGAGCGGAGGAGGAGCGAGGGATGCAACAGGCAAGCGCGGACGTCCCGAGGCGTGGGCTGGGCCAGTCGCTCGTGGCGGGCGTCGGTCGGATCGCGGTCTCGGTCTTCGTCCCGATCGTCGCGTTCATCGTCCTGTGGGCAGGGTTCATCTTCCTTAGGGACAGTGGGGCCAACAAGCTCGTCATCGTCTCGGTGGCGATCGTCTGGGGCATCGGCGGCGTCGCGATGCTGTACGTCATCGCGAACTGGCTGACCGAGAAGCTGCCCAACGCCTGGCAGCGGCGGATCCTGCCATTCGTGTTCGTGGGGCCTGCCTTCGCGATCCTGACCTTCTACCTCCTCGTGCCGGCCGTGATCACCGGGTGGGAGAGCCTGTTGAACGCCGACGGCTCCCAGTTCATCGGGATCGACAACTACACGTACGCGTTCAGCAACCCGGACTTCATCGTGGCCATCCGCAACAACGTCCTGTGGCTCGTGATCGGGACACTGTTCAGCACCGTCCTCGGGCTCGCGATCGCGGTCCTGGTGGATCGGTCTCGCATGAGCCGGCTGGCCAAGACCCTGATCTTCCTGCCGATGGCGATCTCGTTCGTGGGCGCCAGCGTGATCTGGCGCTTCGTGTTCTCCTTCCAGCCGGAAGGCCAGCCGCAGATCGGGTTGCTCAACGCGATCCTGGGAGCGTTCGGCATCGCGCCCGTGTCCTGGCTTACGGGCGCGCCGCTGAACACCATCCTCCTGATCGTGATCCTCGTCTGGGGCCAGACCGGGTTTGCCATGGTCATCATCTCCGCCGCGCTACGCGGCGTGCCCGACGAGATGCTCGAGGCCGGTCGAATCGACGGGGCCAGCGAATGGCAGATCTTCCGGCGGCTGATCGTGCCCACGATCTGGCCGACGATCGTGACCGTGGCCACGACGATCGCGATCCTCACGCTCAAGGTCTTCGACATCGTGATCGCGATGACCAACCAGAACTTCAACACGCAGGTGATCGCGACGCTGATGTGGCAACAGGCGTTCACATTCTTCGACCAGGGCAGAGGTGCCGCCTTGGCGATCATCCTGCTGGTCGCCGTGACGCCGGTGATCTTCTACAACCTCCGGCAGTTCCGCGGCCGGGCGATCTGAGGCGATCGAGATGCGTAAGTTCTCCTGGTCCCGAGTCGCAATCAACCTCACGGTCCTGTTCCTGATCGTGATCTGGACCCTGCCGACCGTGGGCCTGTTCATCACCTCGTTCCGGTCCAAGGAAACGATCCAGGCGTCCGGCTGGTGGACCGTGTTCGGCCAGCTCGGCTCGGGTCAGTTCACGCTCGACAACTACGACAAGGTGCTGTTCGGGGGAGACGGCATGGCGACGGCATTCCTGAACACGCTGGCGGTGACCATCCCGGCGGTCGTGATCCCGATCCTGATCGCGGCGTTCGCCGCCTACGCGTTCGCGTGGATGGACTTCCCGGGCCGGCGCCTGATGTTCATCAGCGTCGTCGCGATGCTTGTCGTGCCGCTCCAGATCGCGCTGATCCCGGTGCTCAAGGCCTACCTTACGATCGACCTCAACGGGACATTCCTGGCGGTCTGGCTGGCGCACGCGGGGTTCGGGCTCGCCCTGGCGACCTACCTGCTCTACAACTACATCAGCCAGCTGCCCAAGGACCTGATGGAGTCCGCGGCGCTTGACGGTGCATCGCACTTCACGACGTTCACGCGGTTGGTCCTGCCGCTCTCGGTGCCCGCGCTGGCAGCGTTCGCGATCTTCCAGTTCCTGTGGGTCTGGAATGACTACCTCGTCGCCACGACGTTCCTGGGGATCGACAAGGACGTCCAGGTGATGACCCAGCGACTGGTGTCCATCACGGGGTCGCGCGGGCAGGACTGGCAGCTCCTGACCTCCGGTGCGTTCGTCTCGATGATCGTGCCGGTGCTGGTGTTCCTGGGCCTCCAGCGCTACTTCATCCGGGGCCTGCTGGCTGGCTCCGTGAAGGGCTGAGCGACCCGTCCATTCGAGCCTATGCCCAGCCGCCCGGCGGCCCGGACATCTTCCTCCGGGCCGCCGAACTCCCCGCCCAACCTGGAGGCCGCCATCGCAGGCGCTCGCGCGGAGCTCGCCGGGCTGCCCGACCGTGATGTGGAGCTGTTCGAGATCCGGCTCGCGCGGTGGTGGCCGGACCTCGAGACCGCCTGGACCGGCGTCTATGGCCAGCATCCGAACGGTGGTGACGCGCTCGTCCGGCTGATCCGGCTGCTGGCGAGCCGCTATCGGGATCGACCGGCGCCGCTCAAGTCGCTGGATCTGCGACGATGCCTGCAGCCCGACTGGTTCCAGGAGCCCGACATGATCGGGTACGTGTGCTATGCGGACCGTTTCGCCGGCACGCTGGCGGGCGTCGCCGAGCATCTCGACTATCTGGCTGAGCTCAAGGTCCGCTACCTGCACCTCATGCCGCTGCTTCGCAGCCGGCCGGGCGAGACGGATGGCGGCTATGCGGTCGCTGACTACCGGGAGGTCGACCGCTCACTGGGCACGATGGACGACCTGGAGCGGCTGTGCGGCCGGCTCCGGGAGCTCGGCATGAGCCTGTGCATCGACCTGGTTCTCAACCACACCGCAGCCGAGCACCCGTGGGCGCGGGCGGCCGCGACGGGCGACGCTGACGCGGCCGCGATGTACTACATCTACCCGGACCGGACCGAGCCGGACCGCTGGGAGCGCACGCTGCCTGAGGCGTTCCCGGAGACGGCTCCGGGCAACTTCACGCAGCTCCCCGACGGGCGCTGGGTGTGGACGACGTTCAACAGCTACCAGTGGGACCTGAACTGGTCGAACCCCACCGTGTTCGTCGAGATGGTCGACATCGTGCTCGCGCTTGCGGCGCGGGGCGTCGAGGTGCTTCGGCTGGATGCCGTCGCGTTCATGTGGAAGCGGCTCGGGACGAACTGCCAGAACCAGCCGGAGGTGTTCGACCTGCTCCAGGCGTTCCGGACAGCGGCCAGGATCGCCGCACCGGCCGTCATCTTCAAGGTGGAGGCGATCGTTGGGCCCAACGACCTGGTGCGGTATCTGGGCGTGGGACGGCACTATGGCCGCGTCGCGGACATGGCGTACCACAACAGCCTGATGGTCCAGTTCTGGTCAGCGATCGCGACGCGCGACACGCGCCTGGCCACGACGGTCCTGGGCGCGCTGCCCCGGAAGCCACCCACGACTGCCTGGGCAACGTATATCCGGTGCCATGACGACATCGGCTGGGCGGTGGTCGACGAGGCCGCTGCCGCGGTCGGCTGGCAGGGCCCCGCGCATCGGGAGTTCCTGTCCCGGTACTTCTCCGGCCGGTTTCCCGGCAGCTTCGCCCGGGGTGAGGTGTTCCAGTACGAGCCCGCGACCCGGGACAGCCGGATCAGCGGCACGTTCGCGAGCCTCGCCGGCCTCGAGGCTGCACTCGAAGCGCGAGATCCCGCGCTGGTCGACGCGGCGATCGAGCGCATCCGCCTCGGGCACGCACTGATCATGGCCTGGGACGGGCTGCCGCTGCTGTACATGGGCGACGAGCTGGGCCTGCTCAACGACCGGAGCTACGTCGGTGATCCCGACCATGCGCACGACAACCGCTGGCTCCATCGCCCCAGGATGGACTGGACAGTTGCCGGCCGGCGCCACCGGCGATTGACGGTCGAGGGTCGCGTCTACCGGGACCTCCTTCACCTGATCGCGGTCCGCCGCTCGACGCCGCAGCTCCACGCGGCTTCGCCGCTCGAGGTGGTCGACACGGGAGACGCCACTATGCTCACCTTCCGCAGGGACCACCCCCTGGGGACCCTGGTCTCTGTCAGCAACGTGGCCGACGATCCCATGGATCTTGAACCCGAGCATGGACCGGCGTCGGCAACCGGGCGCCTCGTCGACCTGCTTGACGGCTCGCGGCACCTCGCCGACGCGCCGATCACCATCCCCGCCCGTGGCATACGCTGGCTGGTGGCCGAGCAGCCTTGAGCATCGTGCGCCGGACGGTCGTGCGCGGCTTGCCGAGGATCCGATGCCGGGTGCCGCGGTGACCGGTGCGCTCCCCGCTGCTACGATCATGACGGCCAGCGAGTTGGCCGTGCCCCGGAGGACCCTGTGCCCCTCGATTTTCTGAAGCGCCGCGGCGGCGAGCCCGAGAAGTCCGCCCAGCCAGCGAAGCCGAAAGCGACGATCGCCCTGCCCGAGGAGGTCGTTGCCCAGGACTATCAGCTCAAGCTCTACTACGGCGGCAAGAGCACCGAGGGTGTCCGCATGCAGGCGGGACCGAACGCGATGGCCGAGCTGCCTTCGATGCTCGCCGGCATCGCGCAGGGCGACGTGGAGGTCGTGGAGCCGCTGCCGCTCGAGTACAGCCAGGCGGTGCCCCAGATCGCTCGACCATCGGAGGCGATGCAGTGGCTCAACGCCCACCACCAGCTGAGCCCGATCACGCGCCACGCGCTGGTGGTCCTGGAGTCGATCGATGCGATCGACCTTGCGTTCGACACCTTTGCCGGTGCCCTGCTCGACGGCGAGACGGACACCTCCGGATACCCCGAGTACAACGCGATCATCGGTGGCCTGGCGTCGCACTGGGACGAGGCGACCGGCGACATGATCGTGCGCGGGGTGGTCGGCTGGGGCGGTCGAGGCGTGCGCGGCGACACGGACCGCATCGCGCAGCGCATCCTGGGCGGGATCCTGACCAACATCCTGGCCAGCCAGTTCGCCCTCGGTCTGACCGCCGTCGACCGCCCGGTGCCCGCAGCCGGGCGCGGCGGCCTGGTCTGCGCGCATTGTGGCTTTGCGTCAGGTCACGAGCGCGCGTTCTACTGCCCCAAGTGCGGCATGCGGCTGCTGCGCGGTTGATCGGATCCACGGACCCACCATCGACATGCCCATCTACGACTACATGTGCACCGCCTGCGACCACCGATCGGACATCCTCCACGGGATCAATGACCCCGGGCCGCACTTCTGTCCCTCGTGCGGCAGGGAGGGGACGATGCGCAAGCAGTTCGCGGCACCGGCGATCCACTTCAAGGGTTCGGGTTGGGCGAAGAAGGACCGGGGCAGCTCCTCGAGTGGCACGAAGGCCGCGAGCGGATCCTCGAGCACACGGAAGGGCGACGGATCGGGCGACGGCTCCACGGGCTCAACGGGTGAGGGCGGCGCAGCCGCGTCGAACGGCGAGGGTGCGGGTCGATCGTCGAACGGCGAGGGTGCGGGTCGATCGTCGAACGGCGAGGGTGCGGGTCGATCGTCGAACACGTCGAGCAGCGGCCGGGAGGACTGACGCCGTGCCCGCAGCCGCCGACTGGATCACGCTCGCGGAAGCATCCGAGATCCTGGCCGCAAGCAATATCCGGTTCCGCCCGTCCACGATCGGCAGCTGGGCCCGGACGGGGCGACTGTCGAGCATCAAGCTCGGCGGCCGGCGGTTCGTTCGTCGGGGGGAGGTCAGGGCCCTGGTCGCCGGGCCTCGTCGGGTGCGTGCCGACGACGTCCAGCCAGGGTTGTTCGAGGACCTGAGCCGCTGACCGCATGAGCGAATCCGACGGGACCGGCCGGATCGACCGGGTTCGAGTGCTTGCGGAGCAGCTCGTGCGGCAGGTGGGGGGAGCCCCGGCGGTCCGGACGCTGCGCTCCGTCCTTGCCGAGTTCGATGCGGCGGGCGGCGGTCTGGTTGCCGGCGGGCTCGCCTACAGCGCCCTGCTCGCCCTGCTGTCCGGTCTCCTGCTTGTCCTCTCCGTGGCCGCCTGGGTCATCGGCGACCCGACGGTGCGCGACGAGATCGTGAACGCGATCGCCCAGGCCGTCCCGCCGCTGGCGGACGTGTCTCGCACGGCGCTCGAGCAGGTCTCGGCGGGCGCGGTTCCGACCGGGATCGTTGCGCTCGTCGGCCTGGCCTGGGGGTCGAGCCGGTTCTATGCGGCCCTGGACACGGCGATCTCGCGGATCTTCCGGTCGGTCCCCAGGCGCAACCTCATCGAGCAGACCGTTCGCGGGCTGCTCGTGTCGGGGCTGCTGGTCGCGACGCCGGTCGCGGCACTCATCGGAGGCTCGGTGCTCTCGTGGCTGCTCGATCTGGCGCCCGCGGGAGTCGCGGTCGGGGGGATCGTCCGCGGCGCGCTCCAGATCGTGTCGCCGCTCACGTCGTTCGTGGTGTTCGTGGTCGGCACGATCGTCGTCTACCGGTTCGTGCCTGCCCGGCGGGTTCCGATGCGGGCGTTGATGACACCGGCCGCCGCGGTCGGGTTGGTGCTCGCGGCGTTCGCTCAGGTGTTCACCTTCCTGGCACCCCGGCTGGCCGGGACGGCGGCGCTGTTCGGCGCGTTCGTCGCCGTGTTCGCAGTCCTTGGCTGGCTCTCGATCAGCTTCAACGTGCTGCTGCTGGGGGCGTGCTGGACGCGGGTCAGGGTGCTGGCCGAGCCGGGCTCGCAGACGGAGCAGGTTCGAGGCCGCTGAGGTCGGCCGCGGTGCGACGCGCCGCGGCGTCAGCCCTGGCGGGTGCCGCAGCGCCGGCAGAACCTCGCGTTCGCCGACAGCGACAGGCCACATTGCACGCACGGCTGCGGCGACGGCGTGGCGGGTGCGACCGGCCCGCTCGCGGGCGCCGGGCCGAGGACCTCACGCGCTGACGCCGCCCATAGCGCGGAGGCGTCGTCGCGCGGGAGGAGCGGTCGTCCCGCAAGGGTGGTCGGGTACTCCCGGTCCGCGCTGGCGCGCCAGGCGGGCGCTGCAGGCCACTGCGGGCTGGGCGCCGCGCCGCCGTCATCGGGCGCCACCCGCAGCCAGGGTGCAGGCGCCGGCGCGGGCGGGACGCCCTCCGCGGCCGGGACGCGATCGGTGGTCGCCGGTTGAACCAGCGGGCGCACGGGCCAGGTGGGCTGCTCGATGACGTCGTCGGGTGCGGCAGTTGGCGGTGTCGCAGCGGCAGGTGCAGCCTCGGCCGGCGCCGCGGCCGGTGGAAGTTCCACCCGGTCGGGCTCGGTGCCGGCGGCCTCGGCCATTGCTGCGGCGTCGGCAACGTCGGGCCGGGCCGCAGCCGGTTGGGGCGCTGGCACCTCGGCCTCCCGTGACGCCTCGGCCTCCTGCGGGAACCCCGCGGCCTGCCCGATGTCCGCCTCGGGGACGGCGCCCGTGACCGACCCGGCCGCAGCGGGTGCCCCGGCCTGGCCGACCACAGCTTGCTCGGCCTCCTCTTCTGCCGCAAGCCTGGTCTCGTAGGCGGCGACGGCATCCTCGAGGCTCTGACCCGGCTCGACGCCGATCAGGTGGCTGTCGACGGGTTCCGCGGCAGCGGCCGCCGCAGCCGCGGACCATTCCGTCGCGTCGACGTCCGAGGTTGGCGAAGCGATCGGCTCGGGCGAGGCTGTGAGATCCGCCAGCGGTGCCGGCAGCCCGGCAATGCCCTCGCCGGCGGACCCGGGCGGCAGGGTAGACAGGTCCCCGGCCGGCGAGGCCGCCACCTCTCCGCCCACCGGCCCTT
>Ga0307440_1000154_pt1 | contig 30704 bp, 26 predicted proteins | sample SalMarWE160410MG_FD_202150 | JGI IMG/M metagenome (GOLD analysis project Ga0307440, IMG submission 202150) | Salt marsh sediment microbial communities from the Plum Island Ecosystem LTER, Massachusetts, United States - WE1604-10 | ecosystem: Environmental > Aquatic > Marine > Intertidal zone >...
CCGTTCAGGAATATGCCTGGGGGTCGTATACGGCTATTCCGGAACTTCTGGGAAATGATTCTCCGGCGAGCGTCCCCCAGGCGGAACTTTGGATGGGTGCACATCCAAAGGCGCCTTCAATGACAACGTTCAATGGGAAGCAACTATCTTTGTTGGAACTGGTTGAAAAACATCCCAACGAGATACTTGGGAAAAAAGTTGCCGAAAAATTTCAAAACAGGCTTCCGTATCTCTTAAAAGTGCTTGCCGCGGCAAAACCGCTTTCCATCCAGGCTCATCCCAGCCTGGACCAGGCAAAAAAAGGTTTTGAAAAGGAAAACAGGCTCGGAATTCCTTTTGACGCGTTTAACCGAAATTACAAAGATGACAACCACAAACCCGAATGCATTTGCGCGCTGTCTGATTTTTGGGCGTTGAACGGGTTTCGAAAAATTCCCGACATGATGACCCTATTACAAAGAATATGCCCGCCGGGATTGGAAAAATCCTTTGATCTTCTGCGTCAACGGCCTGATTCGGTTGGCTTAAAACATTTTTTCCAGGCGCTGATGACCATGGACCGTGAGGCTCAGAAACAGATCATCGATGATGCCGTAAAAAACGCCCGACAGGTGAAACACGAAGACCGGGCATATCAGTGGGTGATCGATCTTAATCAAGAATATCCGTTGGATATCGGGGTTTTTTCACCCATCATTTTAAACTTGATCTGCCTGGAGCCGGGTCAGGCCCTTTTCCTTCCAGCCGGAACGCTTCATGCGTATCTGGAGGGTGTCGGCATAGAACTCATGGCGAATTCGGACAATGTACTTCGCGGCGGTCTGACGCCAAAGCATATTGACGTCAAAGAGTTGCTGAATGTTCTTAACTTTGAACAAAGCGACGTCGACATTCTCCGCCCCCGGAGTCTCAATCCATGTGAAGATCGATATGACAGTATTGCCGAAGAGTTTGCCCTGTCGGTTATTACAATAAAAACCGGTGTAGATTACTGCAGTTCTTCGAAAAGGTGCGTTGAAATACTGCTTTGTACCGATGGAAATGCCGTTGTTGCCGATTTTGCCGAAACAAAACCAATGCATATCAAAAAAGGGATGTCGATACTGATACCCGCAGCCGTAAAAAAATACAGTATAAAAGGAGATGCTGTTTTGTATAAGGCGGCGGTGCCGGTGTAATGCATCTATATCCCGTCATTAATGCTGATGCATAAAATACTTGACATTAAAAAATCGATAAGTTATGAGGGGTTCCAAATCAACTGAAACAAGGGAAATAAATGGTGCATAAAAAAACAGGCAGCTATTTTTTTTATTATTGGTTCTATTTTAGTACCGATCTGCCTGAGGTGCGCTGATACAAGAACAACTTGCAAAGCGAAAAAAACCGTGGGTAGATCGAACCTCCCACGGTTTCTTATTTTGAGGGCCGTGGGAAATTTTCACGGCCTTTTTCGTGAGAAAAGGAGACAGACGACATGACATATTTGGGTAAACGAATCCGTATGGAACGCATTATCAATCGAAACACCCGCAAAACCGTCATTGTTCCTATGGATCATGGAATTTCCATGGGCCCCATCGATGGACTCGAGAATATGAAAGATGCCATTCAGAAAGTGGCGGAAGGGGGTGCAAATGCCATCGTGGAGCACAAAGGGCTTGTGGGTGAAGGGCACCGCGGACAAGGTAAGGATATCGGTCTGATCATTCATCTGTCCGCTTCAACGAGCCTTTCACCGTATCCCAACGTAAAAACATTGGTTTGCACCGTCGAGGAGGCGATCAAGCTCGGGGCCGATGCCGTATCCATCCATGTCAATCTCGGAAACGGCCAAGAAAAGGAGATGCTGCGCGATTTTGGTCGAGTCAGCAATGAGGCCCGAATCTGGGGCATTCCCCTGCTTGCCATGGTTTATCCCAGAGGAGAGAAGATCAAGGACGAATATGATGTCAACGTGGTGAAACATGCTGCGCGCGTGGGCAATGAAATGGGGGCGGATATTGTAAAGGTATCGTACACCGGTTCTGCGGATACATTTAAAGAAGTGGTCTCGGGTTGTTCGGTTCCGGTGGTCATTGCCGGCGGTCCGAAAATGGACTCGGATCGAGAGATACTTGAAATGGTTGAAGGGTCTATTGAAGCCGGCGGGACCGGTGTCTCCATCGGTCGGAACGTGTTTCAACATAAAGATCCGACCCGGATGGTCAAGGCAATTTCATCCATTGTTCACGATGGCAGCGGTGTAGAAGAGGCTCTAAGGCTGCTGGAATAGATAGGGAGCAAAACCATGCGAAAAATATGGATAAAGGTGGACCCCTGGGACAAGGAAATCGTCACTACCGCACTTGAAGGGGGTGTCGACGGTTTAATGCTGCCGAAAGGATATTCAGAGAAAGCAAAAGCTTTGGGAAGGATTCAAACGATTTCCGAAGACGGCGATTTAAAACCGGATAAAGATGTCGTTGTTTTTAATATTAAAAGCGGGGAGGATGAGGAAAAAATCGTTAAACTCGCACAGACAAAACAGGTTATCCTTCAATGCAGCGACTGGACAATTATTCCCCTTGAAAATCTGATCGCAAAAGGTGCAAATGTTATTGCCCGGGTGCGCAGCCCGGAAGAAGTGGAAACCGCTTTCGGCATTCTTGAAAAAGGCGTACAACATGTTTTATATCATGCAGATAATGTCCTGGAGCTCAAGAAAGTGCTTGATCGATTTTGTTCGGAAGGGGACAAAATAACCCTTCAGACGGCAGAAATCGTTGAAGTCAAGCCCGTGGGAATGGGGGACAGGGTTTGTGTGGATACCTGTACATCCATGGACATGGGGCAGGGGATGTTAGTGGGAAACAGCAGCAGCGCCTTGTTTCTCATTCATTCCGAAAGCATATCCAATCCGTATGTTTCTCCCAGGCCCTTTCGGGTCAATGCAGGACCGGTTCACTCTTATACCAGAGTTCCGGGGGGAAAGACAAGATACCTGTCAGAGCTGTCAGCCGGAGACCCGGTGTTGATCGTCGATTTCAAGGGCGAAACAGCTTCCGGCATTGTCGGCCGGCTAAAAATCGAAAAACGTCCGTTGATGCTGGTGAGAGCTGTTGTCGGTGACAAAGAGATGACAGCCATTGTTCAAAATGCGGAAACCATCCGCTTGACAGACCCCGGCGGCAAAGCCGTGTCTGTGGTGAACCTGCTTCCCGGAGATAAGGTCCTGGTGGCCATGGAAGAAGGAGGCCGGCATTTCGGCATGAAAATTAAAGAGACGATCACGGAAAAATAGAACCAAATGGGCCTGGATTCCGACACCATTTTATTTGCCGTGCTGGGAGATCCTGTATCCCATAGTTTGGGACCGGTGATGCACAACACCGCCTTTGCTGAAACAGGATTTAACGGCGCATATCTGGCTTTTCGGGTAAAAGATATCGGCAATGCCGTTATCGGCATAAAAGCCCTCGGCATTAAAGGCGCCAGTATAACGATTCCCCACAAGATATCCGTCATGGATTTTCTTGACGAACTCGATGATACCGCTAAAAAAATCGGTGCTGTGAATACCCTCATGAACCGGGACGGTGTATTGATCGGATATAACTCGGACGGCATCGGCGCCGTAAAAGCCCTTTCCGAAAAAACAGCGATTAAAGATAAAAACGTGGTCGTCTTAGGGGCCGGCGGTGCCGCGCGCGCCATTGGGTTCGGCATTCTTGCCGAAGGCGGACGGATGACGGTTATCAACCGCACGCCGGCCAACGGCGAAAAACTGGCAAAGGTTCTGGGAGTGGATTTTCAACCGATGTCGGCGCTGAATAAAATCGATTGCCACATTCTGATCAATACCACGCCGGTGGGAATGCTGCCGGATATCGATGCCATGCCGGTGCGAAAACAAGATCTGGATCCATCCATGGTGGTGATGGACGTTGTATACAATCCGTTAATGACGCGCCTTTTGAGAACGGCTGAAACCATCGGCTGCCGGATCATCGACGGCGTTTCCATGTTCGTCTACCAGGGGGCTTTTCAGTTCGAATTGTGGACCAAAATAAAGGCACCGGTCGGGGCCATGAAAAAATCAGTACTAAGCGCCCTCGGAGCGGCCAACGAATAATGTAGCATTTCGGAATTTTTCAACATTAAAAATGAATGACATCGGAAATAGGTTCTATGATCGAGATAAAACCGAAAAAGCTCGCTGACAACGACGTCATTGTGCCGGGTTCCAAGAGTTATACCCATCGAATTCTCATCGCCGCGGCACTTTCAGACGGTATTTGCACCATCACCAACGGCCTGAAGAGTGAGGATACTCTCCTTACCCTGAGTGCATTGAAACAGATGGGCATTGGGATCGACGTGATGGATGACCGATTCGTCGTTTATGGCGCAAAAGGACAGCTGAAGCCGCGTATCGATCCGGTGTATCTTGGAAATTCCGGAACGTCGATGCGGCTTTTAACCGCTGTAGCGGCATTGGGACAAGGACGTTATACCCTTACAGGGACCAAGAGGATGCAGGAACGGCCGATTCAGGATCTTTTGGATGGTCTCGTCCAGATGGGGGTATTTGCTCGCTGTATGAACAATACGGGATGTCCGCCTGTCGAAGTCAAAGGGGGGCGTCTTTCGGGAGGTGCCGTTTCTTTGAAATGCGGTGTCAGCAGCCAGTTTCTCTCTGCATTGCTCCTCATAGCGCCGTATACTCGGGACGGGGTTGAAATAAATATTATCGAAGGGCCGGTGTCGAAACCTTACGTGGACATGACCATTGATGTTATGGAAGGATTCGGTGTCCGGATCAAACGGGACGATTACCTCAGGTTTGCCGTTGCGGGCGGTCAGACCTACAGGGCCGGCCCATATGATGTGGAGCCCGATTGTTCTCAAGCCGGATATTTTTGGGCTGCCGCCGCCATTACCGGTTCAAAGATAAAAGTCAAAGGAACGACGCTGAACACACGGCAGGGTGATGTCCGTTTTACGCAAATCCTTGAAAATATGGGGTGCACAATCAATCATGACAGCGACGGCATTTCGGTAACCGGCGGTCCCCTTTCGGCGATTACCGTCGATATGGGAGATATGCCGGATATGGTGCCGACCCTGGCGGTGGTGGCGGCATTTGCCCCGGGAACAACGCAGATTGAAAATGTAGCGCACCTCAAAGCCAAAGAGAGCGACCGTTTGGGGTCTGTGGTCCATGAACTTTCAAAAATTGGCATCGAGGCAAGTTGCAGCGATACCGGTATGAAAATTAAGGGTGGAAACCCGAAAGGCGCCCAAATCGACACGTACGGGGATCATCGCATGGCCATGAGTTTTGCCCTTGCCGGTTTGAATGTTCCCGGCATCGTTATAAAGGATGAGAAATGTGTTGAAAAGTCGTTTCCCAATTTCTGGCGCGTGTTTAAAGGACTGGGGAGCTGATGAACATTTTTTTGATCGGATACCGTTGTGTCGGAAAAACATCGGTTGGGAAATCCCTTGCAAAACGCCTTGGATGGTCATTTGTGGATACGGATGTTAAGCTTGTCGAAGAACAGGGGCAGAAGATATCTGAAATCGTTGACACAAAGGGATGGGCTTCATTTCGCAAAATGGAGAAACAGGTGATTCAGTGTGTGTGTGAACGAGATCGCTGCGTGGTGGCGACCGGAGGGGGCGTTGTTCTGGACGAAGAGAATGTTAAACGAATGAAAGCCAGCGGTGTGCTGATCTGGTTAAAGGCGAATATCCATACCATCGGGAATCGAATGGCCCAAGACGCTTTAACCCGTGATTTTCGTCCGTCGTTAACATCCAAAGGAGTGGTTGAAGAGATTAAAGAAACGCTTCTTTTGCGAAATACCTATTATGAAAAAGCCATGAATTTTATTGTTGAAACGGATTTGATCGGTATAGAGGCGGTTTGCGACGCGATTTTGCAGGGACTTGAAAAAAATGATTTATTTTGATCCTTCTCCGGATTTCGATCCGAAAACGCCGATGAATAAATAAATTGAAAGCGCGAGAAAAAAGACATCCCATAGAATGGTTCCGATGTTGATGGATCTTCCTCCGGCAATGGAAAAGCATCCGCAATCGATATCCAGCCCCCTTGCCAGGTTGAAGGATAGAGCGCCGATATATACAACAAGAAGTAAATTACACCATATTACCGTTCCGGGCATCCAGAAACCGATCATCAAAAAGATGCCAATCAGCAGTTCAAGCCACGGAAGAAAAACCGCGGCTGCATTGATGAAACGATCCGGAAGAATCTGATAATGATAAATAATGTCGGCAAATGCCTGGGGGTGAAACAGCTTGTCGTAACTGGCATAGATAAAAACCACACCAAGCACCCATCGTGCGCAAAGGTTAATAATGGGAAATATGTTTTTTCTATTTATCATCGTTTATCTCTGCGGGAAGATGAGCGTCTTGCCATTTTGTCCAGCCGTTTAGCAATATCCTCACATGGTTAAATCCAGCGTCCATCAAAAAATTCGCGAGATGACGGCTCAATTCACACGCCTCTCCGTCACAATAGGTAATGATCGTCGTATCAGCAGACAAATTTTTCGTGACCGCCATAAATCTTTGGTCAACATCCTGCCAGGGAAGACTTCTGGCGCCTTTGATGTGACCTTTTTCAAAATCTGCTTTGGGACGGGCATCGATAAAAACAGCCGCATGCTGAAGAAACAGCTTTTTAGCTTTGTTCAGTGATATATCCATACGCACGCCGGACGGCGTTTTTAAAATCGCTTCCATGGACCGGGCGGCAAAGAGCGGCAGCCGGTTGCTCCGGAAACAGTTGATAAAAACCCCGAGACAGACCGCCACGACCAATATCACCCCGAACTGCCAGGTCGCCCGGGCGAGCAGCCTTCGATGTGTTTTTGAAGTTTTGTCTTGAAATCGAAATAGCATATCGAGTGAGTTATCGTCCATCCAATCGAGCGAAAAGTCGGTCCGCTTTATCTGTTATCGGTTAATAAGTATCTGTTTGTTTTAAGTTGAATCAGCAGAGCGGTTCCTTTCCTTTTTAAGATCCCGCAGGTTAACCTGCGGGAGTTTCATAAAATCGTTTCACGATTTTATTTGGGCTAAGTCAAAGCCATGTCAAAATCATCGATCAGATCTTGGGTTGTCTCAAGTCCCACGGAAAGGCGGATAAGACGATCGGAAATTCCAATGGCTTTTCGGTCGGCAGGAGACATGCCGGAATGAGACGTGGTTGCCGGACGGGTAATGAGACTTTCAACCCCGCCCAGACTCGGTGCGCAGATGGGCAGTCGGGTGCGTTCGATAAAACGATCGGCATCTGCGGCATCGCCCTTGATTTCAAAGCTGAGCATTCCGCCGAAACCGTCCAGCAATTTTCGAGCATGGACATGTCCGGTACAGGTTTCCAATCCCGGGTAATTCACCTTTTCGACAACCGGGTGATGTGCCAGAAATTCAGCGATCGCCAATGCACTTTCATTCTGATATTTCATTCGAACAGCCAGAGTTTTCATACCCCGGTGCAGGAGAAAACAGGCGTGGGGATCCAGGGAACCGCCCAGATGGATGAGCTTATGGGCAATTTTGTGAATCAAATCTTCACGCCCGATCACGGCGCCGGCGACAATATCCGAATGACCGTTAAGATACTTGGTGCAGCTATGCAGCGACAGATCGAATCCCCATTCCGCCGGTCTAAAGTTGACGGGGCTGGCAAAGGTGTTGTCGATCATTGAAATCAACCCATGATTTCGAGCGAATGCCGCCGCAGCTTTCAAATCCGCCACCGCCATCAATGGGTTGGTGATGGTTTCCACATATATGACCCGGGTCTCGGCCCTTAATTGTTTGCTCCATGTATCGGGCTTGTTTCCATCAATATAATCGACGGATATTCCCAGTGGTTTGAAATCCGAATTGATAAAGTCGAGCGTGCCGCCATACAGGCAGTCCTGGGCCAGAAAATGGTCTCCCGGCGACAATAATGCCAATAAAGCGGTGGTGATGGCAGCCATGCCGCTGGATGTGACCAGAGCAGCGTCTGCATTCTCAAGGGACGCCAGTTTCCGATGCAGGGCCACATGGTTGGGGGTATTGTTCATTCGAATGTATTTGAGCTTGTCATAATGGTCTTCGTTGTTGTATTGAAAGGTCGAGGATTGGAATATCGGTAACGTGACGGCGCCGCCGATCAAGGGTTCGGGTTCACCGGCATGAATCAGTTTGGTTTCGATGTGCATCTGTTTTGAAATCATATGTGAATCCTCCTGTTTATCGCAAAACTAATTTATTTTTCATAATTATTAAATCATGGAAGATGTATTATCAAGAAAATTCAAATTAGCAATTCCCGTCTTTTTTTTATTGTTTTATGTTCTTCCTTTAGGGTTCCGGCCGATTTTTATTCCCGATGAGTCGCGCTACGCTGAAATCCCCCGCGAAATGATCGCTTCAGGAGACTGGGTCGTTCCTCGTCTCGACGGAATTCGGTATTTTGAAAAACCGGTACTGGGCTATTGGCTCAACGCCATATCCATCAAAATGTTCGGTGAAAATGCATTTGCCGTTCGATTTCCATCGGCAATGGCCACCGGGCTTTCTGCTTTTATTATTTTTTTACTGGTTCGCCGGTTTTATAACAGAAACTTTCTGGGAGCTATCACTGCCGTTATTTTTCTCACCTTTTTTGAAGTATACGGCATTGGCACCTTTAATGTTTTGGACAGTATCCTGACCATGTTCCTGACTGCGGCCATGGCGACATTCTTTTTTGCCTATACTTCCGGCACCTCGTTCAAAAAAAAACAAGGTTTGCTGCTTTTGTTCGGCATTTTTTGCGGCCTGGCGTTTCTGACAAAAGGTTTTTTAGCGTTTGCCATTCCAGTGGTGGCCATTGTTCCTTTTATGATCTGGGAGCGCCGGTTCAAGGAGCTTCTTTCTATGCCCTGGATTCCCATTGCCGGTGCTGTGCTGGTGGCCCTGCCGTGGGGTATTATGATCCATCTTAGAGAACCTGATTTCTGGCATTATTTTATCTGGAATGAACATATACGACGATTTTTATCTGCAAATGCCCAGCACAGCCAATCATTTATGTATTTTTTTCTGATCCTGCCGGCAGCGGCTTTGCCATGGGCGTTTCTCTTCCCTGCAGCCATTTCAGGTTTAAAAAAGAAGGGCTTTAAAAACCCGATGATCCGTTACGCGGTATGCTGGTTTTTGTTCCCTTTTTTATTTTTTTCGATTTGCAAAGGAAAACTTCTCACTTACATCCTGCCCTGTTTTCCGCCCCTTGCCATTCTCATATCAATGGGTTTGGATCGATATTTTGAATCAGGCGGTAAACGCGCGTTTAACGCCGGCGGCAAATCTCTGGCGTTGCTTATCATTGGAGTTGCTATTGCTTTAGTAGGGGTCGAGAGTTTTGGTTATAAAGGTTTCAGGCCCTATTTTGAAAGCTGGAAATGGGCACTATCGCTTGCCGGACTGATAACATTTGCATACCTGTTATTTGTTGCATGCCGGAAAACAGAATACCGGAAAAAGATCGTATTTTATGCGGTTTCCCCGTTTTTGATCCTTTTCAGCATACCCTTTATTCTGCCCGGGGTGACGTTACAGATCAAGACGCCCGGGAAGATACTGCATCAATGTTCAAACCTGGTGCATCCGGATACCATTTTAGTGTCGGACGAAGATCAGGTGCGTGCTGTTTGTTGGTTTTACAAGAGAAATGACGTGTATTTGCTCGGCGGGGGAGGAGAATTGATGTACGGATTGAGTTACAAAGATTCAAAAAATCGTCTTTTAACCATCGACGGCTTTAATAAACTGGTTAAAAGATATCCCGGCCGCATTGTCGCTGTTTTTAATTTCCAAAGATACCAATCCTGGAAAGGAAAACTTCCAAAGCCGTTATTTCTGAAAACCAACGCTACAAATACAAGTGACATCATTCCAAAAGACGGTTTTGTCGTTGCAGCATATTGACACCTGATCTTATTAACACTCGATTCGATGTTATAATCAAAGAGGCCGGAATGAAAATTCTAGTGGTGGATGACGAGCCCGAATTGCTGGAACAGATCAGGGAAACGCTCGCAAGCCAAAAATATGATGTAGACACGGCTGGTGACGGGAAATTAGCCTTGGATAAACTGTTCGATACGCTTTATGATCTCATTGTACTTGATATCATGCTTCCCTTTGTTGACGGGCTTGCGATTTTAAGAGAAATTCGAAAGGCAAACATCGATACCCCCGTCCTTATGCTGACGGCAAAAGGGACTGTGGAAGACAAAATCAAGGGGCTTGACTACGGTGCCGATGATTATCTTGCAAAGCCCTTTGCCATTGCGGAACTCATGGCCAGAATCCGATCTTTGCTAAGGCGGGCTTCGGATCACAGGGATCCCATGCTGATGATCGGGGATGTTTCTTTAAATACTAAGACACGACAGGTCTGTAAGAAAGACAAGCCAGTGGAACTAACGCCCAAAGAGTTTTCAATTCTTGAATTTCTTTTATACAATAAAAACCGGGCAATTTCCAGATTTACCTTGGCGGAACATGTCTGGGGGGATGAATTCGATCCCTTTACGATGTCAAATTTCATCGATGTTCATATTAAAAATTTGAGACGAAAAATTGACGATGCAGACAAGAAGATTATACGGACCATCCGTGGAATAGGGTTTATTGTAGAGGATGGATAAGGTTGAAGATTCGTTATAAAATAACCTTGTGGATTGCCGGCGCCGGGGTTTTGGCAAGCCTTGTATTTTCTGTGATTGTTTTCCGGGAAATGGCGGAACAACCCTTTAGATTAATTGACAGGGATTTGGAATCCATGGCAGGAACCGCCGTCCGCCTGTTTGAAACGACGAAAACCCAATCTAAACCCGTCCATCAAAAAGATTTTCCTTTAGATACAGAACGATACTGGATCAAGATATATAATGATCACATGCATGTTTTATATCAATCAAAGCTGACACGGTTTACGGACCTTCCGTTTAAGAGCACAATTCAGCCTTATATGGCAAAGAGAATTATTTCCAAAGAACGTATCAATCTGGGCCAGGATAGCAAAAATGAGGTAATCTTTAGAATCAAAGCTTTCAATTTCAGGCTTCATGGTCAACCCTGTAAGGTCTTGATCGGCAAACCCATGGAAAAATTGGAAGAGGAAATCTCTGACTTGGTGCAAGGAATTGCCATAGGATTGAGCGCTGCGACGCTACTCTTGCTTGTTTTAAGTTATTATATCGCCGGAAAGATTCTATCGCCGATCAACGTGATCAACCGAATGGCGAAGGATATTAATGACAGGTCTTTAGATCAACGGATACCCCTGGGTAAAAGCAAAGACGAATTGTATGCGCTTTCCGAATCTCTAAATCGCATGTTCGATCGTTTGCAATATTCGTTTGCCGTGCAAAAACAATTCATTGCCGATGCTTCCCATGAGCTGAAGAGTCCGATTACCTTATTATCCCTCTTTATGGAGGATGCCATCCACCTGAAAGAATTGCCGGAAACATTCAGGCTTCGGCTGATTAAACAGTATGATACGTTGCAGCGCATGAGACGTCTTGTAAAAAATCTTCTTGATTTGTCGGCGCTGGAGGCCAAAGAAACCGTAGATTTTGAAGAATTCGTTCTATCCCCACTGGTAAGGTCCGTCCATGATGATTATATTGAACTTTTTAAAGCCAAACAGATCGAAATGAAGATCGATGTTCCTGAAGATCTTCGTATCAGAGGAGATAGAGATTCTCTACAGCGTGTTTTGATTAATCTTGTTGATAACGCTGTCAAATACAACATGGATTGCGGAAGAATAGAGATCGCCGCCGAAGTAAAAAATAATATGGTTCATCTATCTATATTCAATACCGGCATAGGAATTCCCAGCAAAGATATTGATCGGGTGTTTGAGCAGTTCTATAGAGTGGAAAAATCGAGATCCTCCAAATATGGCGGCTCAGGACTCGGCCTGACCATTGTCAAACGGATTATTGAGCTTCACCGAGGCAATATCACCATCGAAAGTGAACCCAACGCCGGGACCCGGATAAATATCCGTTTACCGATTCAAGTCGGCTTTCCTTCAAAAAAATAATTTCAAAAAACCCCTCATATCTGTTTTCTTCATCATTTCTTCAAAAAGCTGCTTTATAATGTAAAAACAATACGGAGAGATGAAAGGAATTCCAAAACCATTCCGTTAATTATATGTGTTTTTTTCGACGCGGAGTAAGTTAATCTGTGAATTATGTTAGAAGCCATTTCAAAACCTCCAAATGAGTGATTTTTGAGTCTTTTGCCCAAAAGCGCTTAGCGAAGCGGAACGCAAAATTTGTAGCTGTTTGATGGCGATAGCCCGAGTTTTACTGATTTAGCCCCGCAATAAGCGGGATAAATTCCGCGAGCTTAGCGCTTTGCAGAAGGCTCAAGCCAACGAATTGGAGGTTTTGAAATAGCTTCTATCTGCAGAAAGTATTGTTAGGAAAAGAAGATGAAGGCACTTGAAATTAATTCACTAAAAAAGTCCTTTGATGGAATGAAGGTTCTGGAAGATGTCTCTATGACGGTATACCGGGGCGACATTTACGGGTTTCTGGGTCCTAACGGTTCTGGCAAGACGACTACCTTACGGATATTGTTAGGAATTCTATTTCCTGACGAAGGAAAGGTAGCTGTTTTAAAATTAAATCCCTCTGTGGATGGGGCGCGATTGAGACAACGTGTAAATGTCTTGCCGGAGTCTCATGGGTTTTACGGTTGGATGCGCGCGGAAGAGTATCTGCGTTTTTTTGGTCAATTATATGGATTGCAACTTACCACCACAGATTGTCGCCTGCAACTCGATAAGGTGGGCCTGGATCCAGCAGATATCCGTCCGATCCGGACTTTCTCCAGAGGAATGAAGCAGCGATTAGGGATTGCCCGGTCATTACTTAATGATCCGGAAATCCTTTTTCTGGACGAACCGACCAATGGTCTTGATCCCAAGGGAAGAAGGGGAATCCATGATCTTTTACTTAATCTCAATCGTGAAAAAGGGATGACAGTCGTTATTTCTACACATATTCTGGATGATGTGGAACGTCTTTGTAATCGTATCGCGATTTTGCATAATTCCAAGATTCAATACGAGGGATCTCTTTTCGAACCGGTAGTTGGAAAATCCACCCGCTATCGGTTTCGTGTGGCAGATGATAAAAACATTCCGAACACATGGAACTTTCCTGGCATTTTATGTCAAGAAAAAAAGGGACAGTGGATTACCTGCGAAATAAAGGATATGCAACCGGATAATGCCTTAAAATTTTTGATTCAGAATGGGATACCGATTATAGAAGCGATCCAGGTTAATAGCGGACTTGAAGCCATGTATTTAAACTATACAACACAGGTAAAAGAGTGATGAGACTTTATAAGCCTTTGATAAAAAAAGAGTGTTTAGAAGAAATTTTTTCAGCTCGCGGCGCAGCACTTTACCTCGTAGTAATTGGGGTTTTGAGTGTTTTTTCGCTTTTACTTGTGAGCAATACGGAATTGAGTCTCCTGGAGAATGCTCAGGCCGTCTATATGATGTCGGCGATAGTCATGACCCTGGCCCTCTTGATAATTGTTATCCGAGGTGGTGACGGTTTTGCCGGAGAACGTGAACGCGAAACTTTGGAAACCTTATTAATCACACCAGTCAGTCCTGCTGAGATTGCTGTTGCCAAATTAATGGGCTTACTTTTTACATGGCTGATTGTTTTCGTTCTTTCCATGCCATATCTATGGGCGGTGGGCAGCACAGGTCAGAACCTCCTCTCGGCACTTGTATACCTTTTTGCTGCAGGGACCTTCCTCGTTATAATTTTCGGCGGTTTTATGCTGGCGTTATCCGTCCGGATGAAAACATTTAAAGGGGCTTTGTCCATCGGCCTCACCGCTTTTTTATTGTCCGGGAGTCCCATCCTGTTAGGATCATCCTTGCGCCAAAGTGCCGTTGGTCGGGTTGTCGATCTGATAAATCCATTTGCGACAGCTCTGAACATGCTGGACAGTGTGGTTGTAGACAGTCTTGGTCTTTTGTTTCAAATAATGCCCCTTGCCATCTTGGTCTTTTACACCATTGCCGCCATATGGGTTCTATCCATGACGATAAGGAGAGTGGAATTATGAAAAGAAGTTATGTTTTGTATCTAACTTTACTGATATTATTGATTATTGCAGGGAATAGTTATGCTGATGGAACTCCCTTTATTCAGGTTTCCTTACAAGCCCCCAAAAGTGCGTTGAAAATGGGAGACAGGCCGGTTTTCAAGGGGGTCGTGAAAAATTTAGGTCGACACAGTTTAAAAGGTCTGGTGGTTTATCTGTCTCTGGTGTCTTTGAAACCCGGACATGAACACCCTGTAGATCTGGAAGACTGGTCCGCACAGAAAGCTGTTCGTATCGATCAATTGGCACCCGGTGAAACGCACAGGCAAGGATGGCCCATGCGACTGATCCAGGCCGGCCGGTTTGGCGTGGCCTTAACTGTTGTGGACCCACTCGAAAACCGGCCTGTTGTGAGCGATCTGGTTCCTTTTGACATTCATCCCAAACCCACTATTGCATCAAGCCGCATATTGCTCGTTGCCGTTGGGGAGCCACTATTGCTTCTGATTTCTTTTGGATTGTTCCATTGGATCCGCACTCGATCCGCGCGTTTAAGGGAAGCTGTTCAGATCTGAGAATTTATGCATAAAAGGAGGTAAAAGATATGAAAAGGATTATCATTAGCGCCGGCATTGCCCTGGCCGTTCTCATTGCCTTGGGGGAATCACGATGAGCGCTCAACAGACAGCAAAGGTTATAAATGTGAATAGACACAAAGGGTTCGTCTATATTGATCAGGGCCTGGATGCCGGATTTGTAATGGGAGCCGCCGTATGCATTTACTCACATTCAGGTAAACAATTTGCCTGTGGAAGAGTTCGGGAAACGATGAAGTCCCATCATGCCATGGTAAGGGTTAACAAGGAAAAGTCACATCATATTGAAGATGGAATGATCGCAAAGCTCAAAGTTGAGAAAAAAGAATAAGCAGATACAAAAAAAGAAGGTAATCTTATTGTTGGTTACCCCGAGAGAGGACGATATTACCTTTAAAGGTGCGAAAAATTATGGGGCGAGGACCGGGTAAATTTATGCGACATCAATATGCTAAGCGCTTTTTATTTTTAACCATTTTGGCAATTTTTTTCAGCGGATGCGCCACCTACCACAAATTGCCGCTGAATCAGAAATCTGTTTCCGAAAACCTCAAACCGCCAAGCCTTGAAGCCATTCGAATCGAAGCGAAATCGATTCGGCACCCAATTTTAAAGCCGATCGAATTCAATATCCGTGACGGCCTGTCGTCGGATGAAGCCGCGATTCTGGCCGTAATCGCCAACCCAACCCTTCGGACCATACGGGATCAAAGGGGAATTGCGGCAGCGCAGCTTTTACAGGCGGGTATTCTTCCCAATCCTCAATTTTCTTCTAGTTTGGATGTGCCCACGGGCGGAAATACCCAGGACACGGTCAATGCATTTGGTATCGGGTTGGGCTGGGACATAACGTCGCTTATTACTCGTGGGGCTAAACAAGAAATGGCACGGAATCATGCCCAGTCGGTTGATTTGGATATCGCATGGAAGGAGTGGCAGGTCGCCCAGTCGGCAAGATTAAACATATACCGGTTGATATATACCGAAAAAGAACTGATTTTGGCAAGAAACATTGTGAAGCAACGCAAGGAAAACCTTGCTGCCTTCCAGCAAGGCTTTTCAATAGGAGCGGTGACCGGCTTGGAATTGGATGCAGCAAAAAAAGCCTACCAACTGGCACTAAACAGAGTTCTTATTCTTGAAAGTGAACACGAACACGAGCGTCATGTCCTGAATCAGATTCTCGGTATTCCGCCGGAAAACAGGGTGTTACTCCAACAAGACATCAGGCTGTCCCTTTGGGAGAATCTCCCCACGACCCAAAAAATTATGGCAGGGCTTGAGGACCGACGGCTCGACCTTCTTGCGTTGAAAAAGGGATATGAGAGCCGGGAAGCACAGGTGAGAGCAGCAATCCTTTCGCAGTTCCCCAAAATAAATATAGGACTGGCCCATGCACGGGATACAGGAAATGTGATCACCACCGGTTTCGCCGCGACAATCGACCTGCCTTTTTTTGACCGGAATCAAGGGCGGATTGCCGTGGAACGGGCCGACCGGAAACAACTTTTTGATGAGTATATTGACCGTGTATTCGAAGCGCACTCAAAAATTGCCAGCATTTTGGGTGACATGAAATCTTTAAAAAAACAGATTGAAGCCACCGAACAATCCTTTCAAATATCGTCCCACCTGCTTGAAACTTACAAAAAAGCCCTGGAAGAAGGCAATGCCGATATCCTTGTTTATAACACTGCACGCGAGGAAACGGACAATCTGCAACTGAAAATTCTCCAATTAAAACGAAACTTGTCGGACTTGGGAATTGCCCTTGAAATTACCGCCGGAGAATATATCGGACAAGAAAATGCCGGCGTGATAGATGCGGGACATAATTAAAGCCAAACCGGAAATATGGCAGGAGAAAGAATTAAAATGAATCGAACGAAATGGATTATTATGATCATATTAGTAATGAGCATAATTGTTTTGGGAGCGGGATACTTTCTGTTGTTCTCAAAATCCCCCGAACTTCCGGCTGAAAGCAATATTTCACGGCAGAGTCCGGTTGCCAAAGTACAAGTGACGCCCATCAAAAAAGAGACGATAATGGAAACGATTACCGCTTATGGAACGGTTGCTCCCGAACCAGGGGCAGTAGAGACCATATCGGTTCCCTTTGAAAGCCGAATTCGCCGTATATTGGTTAGTGAGGGGCAGAAAATCTCAAAGGGTGATATTCTTCTGGATATCGATCCCAGCCCTGCAGCGAAACTCCAAGTGGCGCAGGCGCAAAGGGCTTACACCTCCGCCGAACAAAAGCTCCGGAAAGTACAGGAGCGGGTGGATCTCAAGCTGGCAACGAGCGGAGAACTCCTGGCTGCCGAAGAGGTCTTCCAGCAAGCCGGTCTGCAGTTGAAAAGCCTTGAACAGCGCGGGATCGGGAGACAAAAACAAATTCGATCCAAAAGTTCGGGAATTGTTTACAAAGTACATGTCGAGCAAGGATCCGTGATGCCGGGTGGCACTCCCCTTGTAGAAATTGTTCCTCAAGACCGTATAGAGGTGCATCTGGGTGTCGAACAGGATGATGTTGATCGTTTGAAGCAGGGACAGCCCGTCTTATTGTCTCTGGTGAACATATCTCAATCTTCTGATGTTTCCGGGCATATCCGCACCATCTCTCGGTCAGTCAACCCTGTCACCCGTCTGGTGAATATTTTTGTATCCCTGGCATCGCCGGATGGGTTTTTTTTGGGAGGATATGTTCGAGGGAAAATAGTCATCGCCTCCAAAAAAACGATGGTCGTCCCCAGCAACGCTGTGCTGCCGGAAGACGATCATTACGTTCTTTTCATCGTACAAAATGGCCGGGCTCTGAAACGAATCGTAACACCCGGATTAGAAAATCACACGAGGATTGAGGTTGCCGGTAAAGGTTTGAATCTGGGGGATTTAGTTGTAGATATAGGTAATTATGAGCTTGAAGATGGTATGGCGGTTCAGGCGGAGGTGCTCAAATGATCTTCACGGACTGGATGCAGAGCCATCGCCGCTCAATTCTGTTTCTAATCCTTGTTCTGGCTTTGGGCGGGCTGGCCGGCAGCCTAAAGCTTCCGGTGGCGCTTTTCCCCCACGTCAATTTTCCTCGCGTGGTGGTAAATCTGGATGCCGGTGATCGTCCGGCCGAACAGATGGCCATCGAGGTCACCTGGCCCGTGGAAGAGGCGGTTCGAGCGGTACCGGGCGTTCGAAATGTTCGTTCAACCACCAGCCGGGGAAGCGCTGAGATCTCTATAAATTTTGACTGGGGCACCAATATGGTTGCTGCCGCTTTGCAGGTGGAATCTGCTATCAGCCAGGTTTTATCCGGTTTGCCCCAGGGAACCACATTCCTGGTACGCCGTATGGATCCGACGGTGATGCCGGTACTGGCCTACAGCCTGACTTCTGACACCCATTCGCTGGTAGAGTTGCGGGATATTGCGTTGTACCAGTTGCGCCCCGTCATATCCACCGTCAAAGGCGTGGCAAAAGTCGGGGTACAGGGAGGCGCCATAGAAGAATACCAGGTGGTTGTGGATCCTGCGCGTCTTGCCTCCTTCAATCTGTCATTAAATGATGTCGCAAAAGCCGTGTCTGCAGCCAATGTTATTACGGCTGTTGGGCGAATGGAAGAGCATTATAAGCTTTACCTTATGATTTCCGACACGCGATTTCGCGACCTGGATCAGATCCGGGAGACCATCCTTCGCTCAGGGAAAAACGGCATTGTGCGTTTGGATGATATTGCCACGGTGAGCAGGGGTACTGCGCCGCAGTGGACCCGGGCGACCGCAGACGGACATGATGCGGTGCTTTTCCAAATTTATCAACAACCCGGCGGCAATACGGTGCAGATTGCCAGAGAAATAAAACAAAAACTTGCCGGATTGCGCGCCCGTTTTCCGAAAGGGATCAGGATTGCCAACTGGTACGATCAAAGCGAGTTGATTGTTGCCTCGGCCAAAAGTGTGCGGGATGCCATTATCATCGGGGTATTGTTTGCCGTTTTTGTTCTGTGGCTTTTTTTGCGAAATATCAAAATGACCTTTATCGCCGCTGTGACGGTTCCTTGTGTCGTCGCCGCCACCATCCTGCTGCTCTATGCGCTTCATATGAGTTTTAATATCATGACCCTGGGCGGTATGGCGGCTGCCATAGCGCTGATCATCGACGATATGATTGTGATGCAGGAACAGATCGTTCGCGGATTACGCAGCGGTATCGGCGAACATCATGCTCGTGTAATGAAGGCTGTGCGAGAGTTCACGCGGCCGCTGGCCGGTTCATCCGCCTCCACCATCATTATATTTACTCCCATGGCTTTTTTGTCCGGGGTTACCGGCGCTTTTTTTAAATCCCTTTCCCTGACCATGGCTTCCGGCCTGGTTATTTCATTTTTCGTAGCATGGCTGGCAGTGCCCCTGCTCGCGGATTATCTTCTCAATGAAAAAGATGCCGATCGAGAAGAAGACGGCACATTGACTCGGATGTTTCATCGATCTTACGAAGCCGTCATGAAACCGTTCCTGGCCCGTCCCGCCTTGATTTTGTTGATGATTGTCCCGTTAGTCGCAGCCGGATGGTTTTCGTACAAGCGCCTGGGCTCGGGATTTATGCCTAAAATGGACGAAGGCGGCTTCATCCTTGATTATCGTTCTTTTCCCGGGACGTCGCTTAAAGAAACGGATCGTTTGCTGCGCCAGGTTGAGAGCATATTGCAGCAAACGCCTGATGTCCAGACTTACTCCCGCCGCACGGGCTTTGCGCTTGGCGGTACCTTTACCGAAGCGAATGAGGGTGACTTTTTCGTACGCTTGAAACCATTTCCCCGGCGGCCCATCGAGACGGTTATGGATGATGTTCGAACTCGAATAGAACATTCGGTCCCGGGACTCCAGATCGAGATGGCCTTATTGATGGAAGACCTTATCGGGGATCTGACCGCCGTTCCTCAGCCTATCGAGATCAAAGTCTTTTCCGACGACGGCAGGTTGCTCATGAAGCTGGGACCAAAAGTGGCTGCGGCCATCCGAAAAATCTCCGGCGTGGTCGATGTAAAAGACGGCATTGTGCTGGCCGGAGACGCACTGGATATTCGGGTGAACCGCGACAAGGCCTCCCTGGAAGGGGTGAACCCGGACGAAATCACACGGACGCTGTCCGATTTTTTAACCGGTGCCGTCACTACCCGGATACAGCAAGGTCCTAAAATGGTTGGGGTGCGCGTGCGTATTCCCGCTGACATTCGTACCAGAATCTCGGACATCCAGGGCCTCCGCCTACGCGCTCCGGATGGACATCTTTTTCCGCTTAAGCGAATCGCAACAATCAAAGCCGTTATCGGACAACCTCAGATCATGCGTGACGATCTGAAAAGGATGATTGCCGTCACAGGACGTATCAGCGGCCGGGACCTGGGTTCGGTTATCCGGGACGTCAAGGCTGTCCTTAGCACACCGGGGTTGATACCCAAAGGCGTCTATTACACCCTCGGCGGTCTTTATGCTCAGCAGCGAATTGCGTTCACAGGACTCATTACCGTGTTTGTTTCCGCTGTCATTCTCGTATTTTTGCTATTGCTCTTTCTATATGAACGATTTCATATCGCCGTCCTCATACTGATAAACACACTTCTTGCCCTTGCAGCGGTTTTTATAGGACTTTTTATAACCGGCACGGAAATCAACATCTCATCCATGATGGGCATGACCATGATTGTCGGTATCGTAACAGAGGTCGCTATTTTTTATGTCTCGGAATATCGCACGCTTCCGGCTGAATTAGAAAAAGAGACCGCGCTGATTCAGGCGGGAAAGAACCGCATGCGCCCCATTGCCATGACCACCGTTGCGGCTATCCTGGCCTTGCTGCCCCTTGCAATGGGGATCGGGCAGGGTTCCGCCATGCAAAAACCATTGGCGATTGCCATCATTTCCGGTCTGATCGTACAGTTACCCCTGGTATTGATCGTTTTACCGGTTTTTCTAAAAAAAATTGGTCCGAAAAAAAGCTAAATGCTTGAAATTAAATTCAAGAACCTGTATGAGGATGTCCATGAGAAAAGAATTCTTGCCATTTTCAAGGCCGAGTATTACTGAAACGGATATCGCCGCGGTCAGCGATGTCCTTCGCTCCGGATGGATTACCACCGGTGTGAAAAATGCCGAATTTGAAGAAAAATTTTGCGAGTATACCGGCTGTGCCGGCGCGGTGGCCCTGTCTTCGGCCACCGCGGGAATGCACCTGGTTTTAAAGGCATTGGGAATAGGCCCCGGTGACGAGGTAATTACCCCGTCCATGACATGGGTTTCCACCGTGAACCTCATTGTTTTAAGCGGTGCCGTGCCGATTTTTGCGGATGTCGACAGAGAAACGCTGATGGTCACTGCAGAATCCGTTCAAAAACGGCTGTCCGAAAGGACCCGAGTGATCATTCCGGTACACTTTGCGGGCGCGCCGGTGGATATGGCGCCTGTGCGAAAGCTCGCAGAACGCCGGAATATCGCCATTGTCGAGGACGCGGCCCATGCCGTGGGCACCGAATATCATGGAGAAAAAATCGGCAAAAGGGGCACTTCGATATTTTCGTTTCATCCCATTAAAAATATCACCTCCGGCGAAGGGGGCATGTTCTGTTCGGACGACCTCGATCTTATCAATCGAATCCGGCGTCTGAAATTTCACGGTCTCGGTGTCGATGCCTATGATCGCCGGACCCAGGGAAGATCGCCCCAGGCCCAGGTCATGGCGCCCGGATTTAAGTATAACCTGCCGGATATCCTGGCTGTTCTCGGAATTTGCCAACTGGCCAGGATTGAAGCCTTTAACGACAAACGGACCCAGCTCTCCTTATACTATCGGGAAAGATTGTCAAAAATTGAAGGAATACAGCCCCTTGGTATCCCGAATTATCCCCATAGGCATTCATGGCATTTGTTTATCATTCGTCTGGATATTGATAAATTGAAGTTGAGCCGCAACGATTTCATGGTAAAGCTCAAAAAGAGAAATATCGGTACCGGCCTTCATTTCCGGGCAGTCCATCAACAAAAATATTACCGGGAAACAATGAGGATTCCATCAAACCTATTGCCCGATACGGAATGGAATTCCGATCGTATATGCTCGTTGCCCCTTTTCCCGGAGATGACGCACGAAGATGTGGATGACGTTGTCGACACCATAAAAGACATTTTGACATCATGAGCGATCAAACATTACTATCCATCGTTATTCCGGTGTTTAATGAAGTAGAAAACCTGGATGAACTTATCGCGCGCTGCCTTTTGGCCGGTAACCGGACGGGGCGTTCTTTTGAAATTATCCTGGTCGATGACGGCAGTTCGGACGGGTCAGCCGGAAAAATCGATGCTGCGGCAAAGGATAATCCCGGCAACGTGGTCGGGGTTTTTTTAAACCGAAATTACGGACAGCACGCTGCGGTAATTGCCGGGTTTGAGCAATCCAAAGGAGATATTATCATAACATTGGATGCTGATCTGCAAAACCCGCCCGAAGAAATTCCGCGACTGGTCGATGCCATCGACAAGGGATATGACGTGGTGGGCACCGTGAGAAGGCACCGGCGGGACTCGCTATTTAGAAAGGTGGCTTCAGCCGTTATCAATAAAGGCGTTCAGAAAGCAACCGGGGTGATGATGAACGACTACGGCTGCATGTTACGCGCCTATCGAAGACATATCGTGGAGGCGATGCTGAAATGCAGGGAGCACAGCACCTTTATTCCGATTCTTGCCAATAGCTTTGCTCGAACCACCACCGAGATCGACGTCAAACATGAAGCACGCAAACAAGGCGAGTCCAAATACAATCTTATGAAACTGGCGATGCTGCAGTTTGACCTTCTAACCAGCATGACAACCTTTCCTTTGCGTGTGCTGAGCATACTCGGAGGGATCGTCTCAGTGGCCGGCATTGGTTTTGGTGTGTTCCTTTTGATCATGCGAATTTATTACGGCGCGGAATGGGCGGCCCAGGGCGTATTTACGCTGTTTGCGGTTTTATTTATATTTGTGGGGGCTCAGTTTGTTGCCATGGGACTGCTCGGCGAGTATATCGGCAGAATATATTATGACGTAAGAGCCCGCCCCAGATATTTCGTCCAGCGGATTTCAGACGGCAGTGATACAAAATAGTTAGAGATGCGCTACCCCAGAATTTGAAATTGAAATAACCGATAACCAATAACGAATAACGTCTATTCGTTTTTTGACTCGATTAGAGTTGGCATAAGAGGTTTGAGGAAAGGACAAATATGAAAGCAATCGTGTTGGCGTATCACAATATCGGATGTATCGGCATTAAAGCGCTGCTCAAAAACGGATTTGAAATCGCAGCGGTTTTCACACACAAGGACAATCCAAATGAAAATATCTGGTTTGATTCAGTGGCCGAGCTCGCAGCAAGCCATGGCATTCCCGTATACTCGCCGGAAAATGTCAATCATCCCATATGGGTCAAAAAAATTGAGACTATTGCTCCGGATATTCTTTTTTCTTTTTATTATCGCAACATGATCGGTTCAAACATTTTGAATATCCTGCCGGCGGGCGGGTTGAATCTTCATGGATCATTGCTGCCCAAATATCGTGGAAGATGTCCTGTCAACTGGGTGTTGGTCAACGGCGAGACCGAAACCGGCGTTACGCTTCATTACATGACACCCAGGCCCGATGACGGCGATATCGTCGGTCAGAAAAAAATTTTGATATCGGATACGGATACGGCCCGAACCCTTCACGATAAAGCGGCTAAGGCGGCATCCGATATGCTCAATGATATTTTACCGGCATTGCGCGAAGGCAAGGCTTCCAGAACGCCTCAAGATCATTCTCTGTCCACTTATTTTGGCGGCCGGGGGCCTGAAGACGGTAAAATCGACTGGCATCAGGATGCCGCCGACATCAGAAATCTTGTGAGAGCGGTAACCCGACCTTATCCGGGCAGTTTCGCACTTATGGGCCAACGGAAATGCATATTTTGGGAAGTGAATGTAGTGAAAGAAACCGGCGCCTCACCCGGCACGGTTCTTTCCGACGATCCATTGGTCATCGCCTGCGGTAAAAACGCCATAAAGGTGGAATTCGGACAACCCGACGACGGATTGTTTATGAGCGGAAAACAACTCGCATCGGAAATGCATTTTGTTCCGGGAATGATATTCGATGAACTGCCGATATGCCGCATTGAGCAGGAACGGAAAAAGCATGTCCTTATTCTAGGGGTTGACGGATTCATCGGGAACCATCTCAGTGAAAGGCTTTTGAACAGCGGAAAGTATGAAGTCCATGGAATGGATCTTGGGTCGTCTTCCATTGAAAGGCTGAAAGATCGATCCGGATTTCATTTTTCAGAAGGGGATATTTCCATCCATCGTGAATGGATCGAATATCATGTCAGAAAGTGTGATATGGTACTTCCGCTGGTTGCCATTGCAACGCCCATTGAATACACCCGCAATCCCATAAAGGTTTTTGAGCTCGATTTTGAAGAAAACCTTCGCGTTGTTCGCTACTGTGTCAAATACAGAAAGCGCATCATTTTTCCATCTACTTCGGAAGTCTACGGCATGTGTGACGAAGCGGAGTTCAACGAGGACCACTCCCGCTTAATTTTAGGACCCATCCAAAAACAACGGTGGATTTATTCATGCTGCAAGCAGATGCTCGACCGGGTCATTTGGGCGTATGGCACTAAAGAAGGGTTACAGTTCACGTTGTTTCGACCATTCAATTGGATAGGCCCCCGGCTCGATAGCCTGGAATCAGCGCGAATCGGCAGCTCCCGAGCCATCACCCAGTTGATACTCAACCTGGCGGAAGGCACGCCAATTCAGCTCGTGGATGGCGGGAGCCAGAAACGCTGCTTTACCGATGTGAAAGACGGCGTCGAATGCCTTTACAGGATTATCGAAAATAACAGCGGTTGCTGTGATGGTAAAATTATCAATATCGGCAATCCTGACAATGAAGCCAGCATCAGAGAGCTGGCCGAGATTCTCGTTAAAAAATTTCACCGGCATCCGCTGCACAAACAGTTTCCGCCCTTTGCGGGGTTTCGTGAGATTGAAAGTAAAGCCTATTACGGGTCCGGGTACGAAGATGTTCAGCACAGAAGACCGAGCATCGAAAATGCGCGCCGACTCTTGAACTGGACACCGCAGATCGATATTGCGCAATCGGTTGAAGAAACCCTCGATTTTTTTCTAAAAGAAGCGGTGAGAACCGGAGAGTGCGGTATCGGTCGGCCCAATATTATAACCTAAATGAGTGAAATATGAAAGTCGGTTTGCGAATTGATGTAGATACCTTCAGAGGCACAAAAATCGGGGTGCCGAATTTTTGTGAAATACTGGCAGATCACCATGTGAGCGCTTCTTTTTTTTTCTCAGTAGGTCCCGACAATATGGGGCGGCACCTGTGGCGTTTGCTGCGTCCTGCTTTTTTTATAAAAATGCTGCGCACAAAGGCTTCCAGCCTTTATGGATGGGACATTCTTTTAAAGGGGACCTTTTTCACCGGACCCTTTATCGGCGAACGATTGTCCGATATTATCAGGGCGGTATCAAACAAAGGCCATGAAATCGGGTTGCATGCCTGGGATCATTATCACTGGCAGACCCATATCGATACGATGGATGCGTCGACCCTAAGGCGCGTTTTGCTTAAAGGCTTTGATGAACTGACGCGAATTACCGGGAAACCGCCGGCCTGCTCTGCCGCACCTGCATGGAAATGCAGCAAACAGGTGCTTTTGGAAAAAGAAAGACTTCCCTTTCTCTACAACAGCGATTGCAGGGGAAGAAGTATTTTTTATCCCAGGGTCGATGGAAAATTGCTGTCCCAGCCCCAGATCCCGGTGACGTTGCCGACCTATGACGAAGTGATCGGTCGTCAAGGTATTTCGGAGCCCAATTATAACGAATATATTTTATCGCTGGTGAAACCGGAATCATTGAATGTGTTGACGGTTCACGCAGAGGTTGAAGGCATCTCGTGTGCAGAAATGTTCGACAGGTTTTTAAAGAAGGCCCGGTCAAAAGGGATGACACTTGTTCCTCTGGGCGCACTTCTTCGGGAGAACACGCTCGTCGAAGAGGCTTCCGTTGAACGCGGAGTAATTCACGGCCGTGACGGATGGCTTTCCATTCAGGTGTAAAATAGTATATGAGAAAATCGTATGTGGCCGCTATCGGAATCTTTGTGTTTCTTTATATCGTACCCCTTGGGATTCGGCCTCTTATTATTCCCGACGAGACACGATATGCTGAAATTCCCCGGGAAATGGTCGTTTCCGGAAACTGGATTGTACCGAAACTCAACGGGCTCAGATATTTTGAAAAGCCTGTGTTGGGATACTGGCTAAATGCCCTGTCCATCGAGTTGTTCGGAGAAAATGCCTTCGCCGTCCGCTTCCCGTCGGCAATGGCCACCGGCCTTTCGGCGTTTATTATTTTTTTGCTCCTTCGCCGTTTTTCAGAAGAATCTATCGCTGTGATTTCAGCCGCGCTGATATTTCTGACCTCATTTATCGTGTACGGCGTCGGAACATTCAATGTCCTGGACAGCATGCTGGCCGTGTTTGTCACGGCTTCAATGGCATCATTTTTTTTCGCCCATGCTGCCGGCGCATCGAGCAAAAAAAAGAAGGGTCTTCTTTTTCTGTTCGGTGTTTTTTGCGGACTGGCGTTTCTTACAAAAGGTTTCCTGGGGTTTGCGATTCCAGTGGTGGGTATTGTGCCTTTTATGATCTGGGAACGCAGGTTCAAGGATCTTCTGTTCATACCATGGATTCCGATTGCCGGTGCTGTGCTGACGGCACTTCCATGGGTCGTTCTGATCCATATTAAAGAACCTGATTTCTGGCATTTCTTTATTTGGAATGAACATATCAAACGATTCTTATCTTCCGTGGCTCAGCATCATGAATCCTTCTGGTATTACAGTTATTTATTCCCTGCGGCGGCCCTTCCCTGGATATTTTTCCTTCCTGCGGCCGTAATGGGATTAAAAAAGCAAGGTATTGGAAGCCATCTCAAAATTAGGATGTTTGTTCGAGATCAAGGCGAGGCCGAGGATCAGCCCGCAGGCATACTCAAGCATGTCGAGGACTTGAGACGAGGGCTCAACGCCGATATCGGACAAAAAGACTTTTTTGAGATGGCTTCTAAAGTCTCCATGACTCGCTATGCCATATGCTGGTTCTTTTTCCCTTTTCTATTCTTTTCCGTCGCAAAAGGCAAAATTTTAACTTACATCCTGCCGTGTTTTCCTCCTTTTGCAATATTGATGTCGATGGGAATTAAGAGATACCTTGATACAGGCGGCAAAAAAGTATTTTCCATTGCTGCCGGGTCCCTTGCATTCCTATCGGTGATCCTGTCGGTAGCATTGATAACGATTCAAATCGTGGGGTTTAAAGGGTTTAAGCCCTATACCCAAGCTTGGCAGTGGGGCCTGGGAGTTACCAGCCTGATGATGTTTGGGTTTCTTTTAATTGTTTCGGCAAGAGTTTTGAATCACAAAATAAAACTCATACTCGTCATCAGCGCGCCGTTGCTCCTGTTATTTTCCATAAATTTTATGATGCCGGATCTGACCATTGAACACAAGGCACCGGGAGCATTTTTGCTGCGTCATAAAGATAAAGTCACGCCACAGACCTTGCTGGTTTCGGATGAAGATCCAATGGGAGCGGTTTGCTGGTTTTATAAGCGGGACGATGTTTATCTTCTTGAAGGCGGGGGAGAGGTGTCCTATGGACTCAATTATAAAGACGCGAAATTTCGTTCATTGAATCTGGAAAAATTCAAGGATATGATTACTAAAACCGCAGGCAAAAATAAGGTCGTACTCGTCGCAAAATCCGAAAAGTACACCCGGTGGAAACAGCGCCTGCCCAAACCGGTATATGAAGACAGCAACGGGAAGGGCGGATTTGTGTTTGTCCAATATTAAACGGGAGATCAATCTGAATATAAAGCATAATACATTCTGATGAAACTTGCATGGCTTTTAAAGGCGATGTCGGGCAATTCATCAAAACGAAAAAATTTAACATCATTTGCGTCGTCACCTGCCGTAAGGTTCCCGGAATAACTCTTAACCAAAAATCCAACCATCAGTACGGTGTGATACTGGGCGCTCGGATTGGTGGAAACCCCAAGCAGCATATCGATTTTTCCCTTTAACCCTGTTTCTTCCGTGAGTTCCCTGAGTGCGGCATGCTCAGGGGTTTCGTCCAGTTCCATAAAGCCTCCCGGAAGACACCAGAACCCTTTTTTAGGTTCTACGCTTCGTTTTACAAGAAGCACCTTTGCGTATTTATCTACTACCACGGTGCATGTGGCGGGGATAGGGTTTTCATACACAGGTTCACGACAGTCTTCGCAGAAAAGCCTCAGTCTGCCTTCATATTGTTTTTTTGTGAGTCCGTTGCCGCAATAATAACAGAAGTTTTTATTCCGCATGATTCATCTAATCGTCGAAGTCCCCTTCGGATTTTTTGCCGGATGATATGGACCCTGCCTTACTAATGATTTTTTCCATCGTCCATTCGGCGGGATCTTCGATTCGGCTGGCCTTTGAACCCGGATCATACGTTCCGGTTTCGAGAATAGCATTAATGGCAAGCGGTGCTGTGTCAGCGGCATTAAAAACGTTGACAATTATGTTATAAGCAAATTCTTCAACCCGTTTCACCATTCTCTCTCTAACGGATTTAGATTGTCCCATCAACTTGGTTTCAAAAGGTAGATTAAGTTTCTTATAATTGCCGCCTTTTAGGCCCTTGGATTCGGCATATGCCGTCATCTCCTGCCACATTTCTTCGGTGACGCCCTGATCTTTAACTTTAATAAAATTGCCGTCTTCGTCGAGAATGGCATTGCCGTAATCATTGACCTTCAGGCCCCATGATATCATTTGCAGGGCTGTGGCGACATTTGCTTTCGTTGTTCTGGTTTTTGCAGCGATTTCCCTCAACCTTTCGGAGCTGTTTCCGGATGTGCCGTGTTGGGCTCCGGAAATCTGATACTTTGTCAGGGCATTATGAATTTCGGCGGTCAAATCAACCTGAATTCCCTGACCGCTTTCCTCTATGCCGTGAGTGGTTCCGTTATTTAAAGCAATCCAGTCCGGGAAAATATTATGGGCGTTGAGTCCCTGAATGAGAAATAACGCTTCCTTAACAGTGGAAAGTCCTTCTTTCCCTTTGATCTCACCTACTTCGGTTTCTAGGCTAGCCCACTTTGGTACAGCAGGGTTTAGGGCCAGACTGGCAAGAAGATTCTGATCATCCGGGAGATGGGATGCATCAATGGCGATAGACGTCATTCCGGCTTCAAAGAGCGTTGGAATTTCGATCTTTGCGAAATCCACATCTTCTTCTTTTTTGATGCCATAATGGTCGGCATGGACGGTCACAGGAATAGTGATACCCAATTCGTTACAGATGGCATCGACCTGCCGGGCAATATTCCAATAGTTGACCGCACAATACGCACCGGCGCCGCCTTCGGATCTGGCGATTTCGATGATGATGGCGGCATTGGCCCTCTGGGCGGCTCGAAGTGCGCCCCGGATGACAAAGTTATTGCGGCCGTTGGCTGCCATGGCGATGGCATTTCCTTTGGCGAGCATAGCCCGGTCGATGTACTTTCCGCTGACGATCAGCGCTTTTGAATTCGGAAAAAGTTTGACCACATTGGGCGGACGGCCGATTTTCAGCGCTTCTTCAAAATTTCCTGCTCCAACGGGTTTGTTTTTGGACATGGCATAACCTCCTTTTGATAGGCGTTTGCGGGTGTGCGGAAAAGATAATGCATTTGCTTACGGGTTATCTCTTTTGGATTGAAAATCATTTGATCTGATATCATGCAGTATTTCAAGAATCTCCGCTCTGGATGAATCAGGCGCCCATAGGGCCCCCCATCCGAGTTGGAACTGAAACAAACCATCATAGGCCGTATCATGAAACGATCGGATCCGATGGGGAATGCCGTATTCATTCAGGACGGAGTCGATAAGCTGTGCTTCTATGATATTGTCCAAAATCGCTACATTTACAAATTCCTGGTCTTTTCTTTCATTCATATCGTGATCCAATACCCTAAACACATAAAATAGTTCTATGTTATATTTACGATCAATTAGATGTTCTTTTGGATGAAAGGATTAAATCCGAAGATTGCATCACTATTATTTTTACCGTAATCGTAAATTTAGTCAATTAGAAAAAATAACGCTTTGAGAACCAAATACGGATATCCATATGGCATAAATTACATATTGATTGTGAATTTTATTACATATCCGCTGAAATATTTCGATAGAAAAATGTATGAAAAATGTATAATTATTTGTAATATTAATAAATAACGCACATTGTGGCGTCGGCACAGCATTTGCTTATAGGAAGGCCGCGGCCGGATGTTCGATCACATCCGTTAAAGCCGCGTTTGTTGCATTCATAAATAGATATACCCAATGAATTGAGAGATCAATATTACTATATATTGTTGTTTAATATGTCTTGACATACAACATTTTGTTTGTTACCCATAAAACCATTCGTTTGGTCGTGTGCTTTATGAACATATTTTCGCAATTGATCGAACCAAAGCAAAGATGTCGTCTAAACGGAAAAGGGGAAGATTCATTGGCGGTGTAATCGGCGCCATTATCTCAACAATTCATTGGGCTTATGAATAACGAAAACAAATTACTTGAATTAACCCCAACAGATTCCAACCCGGGACCCTCTGCAAACAGAAGGGAGATTCGCAAAAAGTACCTGATCAATAAACTGAATTATATCAATTTCCAAGATGATGTCGTTCTGGTCAATTTTAAACATCTCAAATACAACCACACGGTTTCCCACCCCGCCAAGCCGCAACCATGCCTTGGAGAAGAACTAAAATGCCTTTGGACCGAAACAGATAAT